>QWCB01000045.1_pt1 | contig 286712 bp, 220 predicted proteins | sample 1972511 | NCBI WGS metagenome assembly QWCB01 (sample SAMN09866719, study PRJNA288562) | Human gut metagenome isolate term5_stool, whole genome shotgun sequencing... | isolation source: gut | host: Homo sapiens | place: USA: California | reverse complement strand
CTAAGTCTTGTTGTGTGAGCCACATATCAAACCATAAACGAATGATTTTTTCTCTTTCATTCATAAATTTAAGCACCTCCAAAATCAAATAATTATATACAATTATACAATTTTTTCACTTAGTTTTATAGCTCTAACTCATTCCTCTTTACCTGTGATAGTTGTTTTTCTCGTTCCTGTAACTGCTCTATACAGGTCTTAACTTTTTCAGCCTGTTCTACTTCTTCTCGTATTTCTAATATTTGACTATATAGGCCTCAAAATTATATTTTCAATTTCGTCAATCAATTTAAATGCTGTGTTTGATTCTAGTAAGGTATCAGCAAAACACAAGGCTTCCTTCCACTTAGCAGTAATAGTTCCTACCTATCTCGGAAATTCACAATTATATCTTTCCTCATACGCCGAAATCAGCTCTTCTCTAAATTCCGGATGCGCAATGCTTATAAGTGCTTCTGCTCTCTTTTTGAGCGTCTTTCCTCTCATTTTTGCTATTCCAAATTCAGTAACAATATAATCGACATCGTGATTTGTCGTCGTCACCATAGACCCTGGCGTAATATCAGGAACTATCTTTGAAATCTTGCCCTTCGCTGCAGTTGATGGGAATGCTATGATTGACACACCCTCACTAGCCATTGCAGCACCTCTGACAAAATCCAGTTGACCACCAACGCCAGAGAATACTTTGTGTCCCATCGTTCCTGCAACAACCTGCCCAGTCAAATCAACCTGTATTGCCGAGTTTAAACTCGTGATTCGTCTGTTTTTGGCAATAACAGCAGGGTTGTTTACAAAGTCAACACTAGCCATATATATGGAAGGGTTATTATCAACAAAGTCGTATAGTCTTTGTGTGCCCATAAGGAATGTTGAAACAGAAAGGTTAGGCATATACGATTTTTTAGAGTTATTGATAACACCATTCTCTATGAGATCGATTACACCATCTGAAAACATTTCTGTATGCAGAGCGAGATTTTTCTTGTCACCTAGAAAAGTCAACACTGCATCTGGTATTGCACCTATACCAAGCTGAAGAACAGCCTCATCCTTGATAAGTGAAGCACAGTATTCTCCAATTTTTTTCTCAATATCGCCGATCGTAGGAGGCTGGAGTTCTGGAAGCTTATGATGTGCCTCGACAATTGCATCAATTTCATTGATATGAATCATTGAATTTCCTAGGGTTCTTGGCATGTATTTGTTAACCTGCGCAATTACAATATCAGCCTCCTGAGCTGCTGGTCTTGTGTAATCTATAGAAACGCCAAAACTACAGTATCCATGCTCATCAGGTGGTGTAACCATTATTAATGCAACATTTACGTCTATTAGTTTTTCTCTAAATAGCTTTGGTACTTCGTGGAAAAATACGGGTGTAAATTCAGCAAATCCATTCTGAACTGCCTTGCGAGTGCTTCCGCCTGCAAACAATGAGTTGTAAACAAAATGTCCCTCATATTTTTCCTTGGCTAATTCACCAGTAAACGGAACCATCTGAACGATTTCGACACCTTTATAGCTTTGATAGTTTTTACTTAACGCTTCAACAAGTGCCTGTGGCTCTGCCATTGCGTGACCAAGTACAACGGTGTCTCCATTTTTAATCAGCTTGACAGCTTCATCCGCCGTCATTTTTATATTATTATATTTATCTTTCCAGTTCATAGCTTAAACACATGATTTCATTGAATTTGAATCATAACTCCTTTCTGATTTTCAATCATATACCCTTACTGATTGCAACAGATAATTATCTGCTACTAATCAATATCTCTTAAGCCATATATACCCTTATTATTCCCTTATCATCACTCAATTACAAAATAGCCTCAACTAAAGATAAACAATTATATGGAGTATGCAATTCCTCACATACTCCATATTCAATGACATTTCTATAAAAAGGCATTCTAATACTCATCTTTAAAACATTTCAACAAAAACTATTTCAAGAAAAACCACTTAAAAAAACGTTTTCTCAAATTATATAAGCACGCCAGCCCGACTAATATTTAAATCCCTCTGCAAGCTCTGTTTTTTCAATTAAGTTTCTATATGTTTCTGAAGTCCTTAATAGCTCGGCATGTGTTCCCTGTGCCTCCACCGTTCCTGAATTAAGAACAACTATTTTGTTGGCGTTTTCAATAGATTTCATCCTGTGTGATATTATCAAAACAGTTTTTCCCATAACGAGCTGATTTATAGAATCCTGAATTTTCTTTTCATTATCAACATCAAGGCTCGCAGCAATTTCATCAAGTATCAGTATCGGAGCATTCTTTAAAAATGCTCTTGCTATAGAAATTCTCTGCCTTTCGCCTCCCGAAAGTTCAGCACCATTTTCACCGATTATGGTTTCATATCCCTCGCTTAACTTGTCTATAAACTCCGTGCAATTTGCGAGCTTAGCTGCCTTTTTCACCTCATCGTCTGTGGCGGACTGTCTCCCAAGCCTTATATTTTCCATCACAGTCGTGTTGAACAACGTTACATCCTGAAAAACAATCGAAATTTTGCTGAACAACGAATCCGTCGATATATCCTTAAGCTCCTTTCCGTCAATAACAATCTCTCCGTCCTCATAATCATAAAGTCGTGAAATAAGTCTAAGTATACTTGTCTTGCCACTTCCGCTCGCACCCACAATGGCTGTAACCTCGCCCTGCTTTACCTTAAAGCTGCATCCGTCAAGGACCTTAACACCTTGCTTATATGAAAAATCTACATCCTTAAGACATATATCAAAATTCTCAATCACGCAATCCTCGCCATGCTGTAGCTCCTGTTTTCTAATTTGCCTTATTCGATCAATTTTCGGCGTAAGATAATATATTTCCATTATCCCCTCTTTTGACGCATCCATCGATTCTTTGATTTTAACCGCTGCCAGAAAATACCCCAAAAGATATAGAACGCTCAGCTCACCCGCCAAAATCAGCCTGATGCCCACAAGCATTACAATGGCTAGGCTTATATATCCAAATAGAGTTGATATAGCAATAGCGCAGGCAACGGCAAGCTCTGATTTGAAGTGCACATTCTCTGTTTCCTCCATTTTGCCATATAAGTCCCTCTGCATTCTCCCCACTAGACCATAGCTTTTAATCTCCATTTGCATTTCGATATTTTCCTGAAATGCTTCTGAATTTCTCCTCAGTATATCATAGTGCTTCTTGAAGCCTTTTACCTGAAGTCCTTTGGACAGTGGTATGAACACAAAACTCAAGAGTGTCGGGATGATAACGGCAAGTCCAAGCTTCCAATTCCCGAGCAACATCAAAAGTGATATTATCGGAAAAAACAAAAGCATTCCGCCAACCTTCGGTATCGAGTGGCTCATCGCATGCTCAATTCCCTCAACGTCTGCCATGATTGTCTGTGAAATATCAGAAATATCATGCTTTGAAAAATAAGATAATGGAAGCCTAGATAGATTCCCAGCTGTCTCAATTCTTAAATTCGCACTTTCCTCGTATGTAGTTTTATATAGCTTATCATATTCAGCATGCAACAAAATAAACATGACGCACAGTGTAGCGATTGAAGCCAGCAAGTAGAACATATTGTTTTGTGCGACATTATCAAGTATCTGCTGTGCGAAGAACATTATGAGAATGGCTGGAACCATGTTGACACAATACACCAAAAGCGAAGACACGGTCGCCTTTGTCAAATTTTCAGCACCTCTTCCTGTGAGTGCAAATCGGTTTTTATAAAACTGCTTCATCTCCTACCCTCCATTCATTTGCGACACCATACATCTCTTGCAGCCTCTTATATTTAGATTCTTTGCTCATCAACTCCTCATCGCTGCCTCGCTCTACAATTTTCCCCTCATCAAGAACTAAAATCTCGTCAACCTCTCTGATACTCGAAAGCCTATGAGCTATCATTATTACAGTTTTGTTTTTCATCAAGTTTTTAAAAGCCTTTTGAAGCTCAAATTCATTGTCTGGGTCGATAGACGCCGAGGCCTCATCCATAATTACTATATTCGCATTTTTTAAAATTGCTCTGGCTATGGCTATCCTCTGTTTTTCACCGCCTGAGAGATAAACCCCCTTTGACCCTATGACGGTTTCCTCACCAGCCTTAAACTTATCGATTATAGATTGACAGCCCGCCAGCCTCAACGCCTCCATTACCTCTTCTCTTTTCGCATCTCTTTTCGCCAATGCGACATTTTCATAAATACTTGTTTTAAATAACTTAGCATTCTGAAATACGAACGAAATATTATTTATGATAGCATCATTTGAATACGCATCAAGCGATACCCCGCCGATTCGAATTTCTCCCTTATCGACATTATAAAATCCTGATATGAGCTTCGCTATTGTCGACTTTCCTGAGCCTGAGCTGCCAACAAGTGCATAGGTTTTGCCCTCTCCCAATTGAAAAGACAAATCCTCTAGCACCATATTATCACTATAGCCGAAGCTCACATGGTCAAATTCTATATTGCAATCCTTGAACACCTCGTGTTCTCCATGCTTCATTTTGTCCCTCTGCATGTCCTCATATAAGCCCTCCAGCGTGTCAACCGCATAATTCCCTTGAAAAACATACATGGATACCCACATTATTCTCATAAAAGATACGAACAACACTCCGCTTAAAAAGAACACCATCAAAAGCTCCACAAGCAGCATATCGCTATCCCCAAGCATATCCGTGGCATATACCACTATAGGCAACAAAATAGCAGCAAGACCAAAAAATATTAACTGATAAAAGACGTACGGCTTGCGACAGCTAATAGAATATTCGTATGCATATTTTGAATAACTCTTAATAGCATTATAAAGCGATTTAAAGGACTCTACGCTTGCTCCAAAAATTTTCACAACCTGCATCCCACGCACATACTCGACCGTCTCCGCACTCAGCTCCGCTAAAGATTCCTGATAAATTTTCATAAATTTTTGCTCTCCCATCATGGAAAACAATATCAAACCTGCAAAAACCGTTAAAATTACTAAAACAAGCCCAACCCTCGTGCTAATTAAAAATCCAAGAATTATCGCAAGTATCGGTGTTAAAAATGCTTGTGCATTGTCTGGAATTAAATGAGCTACCACCTGATGCGTCTGCGAAGCATTGTCATCAATGATTTTTCTAACCTTGCCCGATGGGTTCATATCGAAAAATCTGAAGCTTGCCTGAGAAAGCCCCTCTATTCCTCGCTTCCTTAAGTTCGTCTCAAGTCTGAATCCAAGCATATGCGAAAATACACCTGACAAGATATAAAGTACGGCTCCTGCTGTCAATACAACCACTATTTTTATAGCATATTTCTCGCTCACAGCAAGGTCGTTAAGCATTATTAAATTATATAAAAACTTATATATTAAGTAATATCCCCATATCGTAAAAAGCACTGATATTGATGATAATAATATCGCCAGATAGCCTAAGAAAACTTTTTCTCTAGCATATGCGAACAGCTTCTTGTAAACATTCATAAATTTTCTCCCTTTATTTAATTATTATTATTCGACCAAAAAGATATTTTTATGCCAAAAATAACTTGCAAATATATTATATATACTGATATACTAGGCAATGCAAGCATTTTAGTTAGAAATGTCTAACAAGGATAATGTCTAAAAGGGATATCGCATGTTTGGATATTGAGAAATTTTAGATATTAGATCCGATGTTTGTACATGGATATTTTGTTATTGCAAATTATTGGAAATTACTTGGAAAAGACTTAGAAATTACTTAGAAAATAAATAGGATGTTAAAAATGACTTATTATGAATTTGTAAAAGATTATATGGGTGTAGATGAATCGTACTCAAGCCAAAAGTATTCTTCCGCCGGCCACACATTTTCTTGGGATACGGATGTAATGGAGGGCGATTATTGGTTTTATCAGAGTGATGATTTTATTATAGATGTGCATGATTTTTTTATTAAAAAAGAATTTTTGCAGGATAACTTTTATAAGATGCCCGACTATGTTTCTATTTATACGACATATTTGATTAGCGGCAACGGTGAACGATTTGGTCCATACCAAACGCTAACGCCTAATTCCTTATACACCATAGACTTTGATAATGTAGATTCTGGCTCATCTTTTCTACTCCATGAAAGTTCTTATTATCTTGGTGTTTCCATAGGCTTTAAAAAAAGTGTTCTCGAAAAGCATCTATCTTTGATGAACATTAATCAGAAAACATTCTATTCAGATTTTTTCTTGAACAATCAATCTATTCTGACAAAATCTCTCGAACCTATTGCTATGGATATTTTAAACTGCAAAATGGAATCCCCTGCCGCCGACTTATTCTTTTGTGCGAAAGCAAACGAATGGATTAGCATAATTATAGATACTTTTTTAAAAAGGGAAAATATAAGAATTTCTAGTGACGATAAGACCGCACTTGAGGATGTGCGAAAGTACTTAGACGACCACTTCGCTATGAAGGTCACTCAGAAAACATTAGAAAAAATCTCAATGATGAGCGGTACAAAGTTAAAGAAATTATTCAAGGATACATATCACCAAACTATCAAGGAGTATACTTGCAGAAAGCGTATGAATATTGCCGAGGTTTTGCTAATAAACACCAATCTGCCCATAAAAGAGATTGCAGAATCAGTAGGATATTTGTCACACAGCAAATTCAGCACCTATTATAAGAAATACAAGGGAAGATTTCCAAGCGACGTTCGAAGGATTAGCCAATCCCGATAGCTTTTTTCATAGCCTGCACAAGTCTTCCCATAAACGACCTATCTCTCCTCGACATTATCTCAATCGCATCATCAAGAGAATAAAGGTACTGCCCACTGTGATTCACCCAGCTATTCCATTCCTGCTTAACCTGTTCAAGCTGCTTATCGTCGAGGTCGATAACGGCATAAGCCTCTCGGTTATTCTTCATCCCTCTCTTGGTCATATTTCCTGACCCTATTATCAATTTGCCACCAGATGTCCTTGACTGTAGCCAACTGTATTTTGGATGAAAAATAGAACCTATAGCATCATGAATGTATACCCTCACCTTGAGCTTGCCTGAAAATTCATCCTCATAGTCTTTAAGTGTTTCTAACGCTCTAACGTTGGTAATATCATCCGTTCCAACTATAAGAAAAAAATCTCCTTCAGATATAAAGTTTCTGAACCTGTCCTGTCCCAGCAAAAATTTTACACCCTCACTTGTCGCAAAAGCATAGGCTCCTCCACCAGCTTTCATATCTGAGCAATTACTCAAAATTGTATCCCTCAAAGGTCTTGTATTCCCATATGTCGGATCCTGAATATGAAATCTCATAGCTTTATGAATTCTCCTATTTTATAAACTAATAAATGATTTTAAATATCAAAATACTTGGAGAGTTTTCATTAATGTAAATATCTTACTTGAGCAATATTCAATCAACAAAAATACTGCCACCTATAAACTCTCTTATTATAGAATTATTTACAATAACCTCGTCGTTATCAATTTCACAGAAAAATTCTAAGAACTTCAAAAGTCTCTTAGCCTCCGCATATTCATCATCTTTTGGTGTAATCTTCTCCAAAAGAGGCTTGGCATATTTTTTTAAAAGCGCAATTTCATAAACATGGTATGAGTTAAACAAAACATCGGCCTCATCCGTATACGGGAATATGTTTCTATCCTCAGCAGCCCTAACTTTGTGCCAATTCGCAATAGTGCTCTTCGCATCATGCCCCCTAAACTGGCTATCTCTAACCATTCGTCTGAGCATTCGCTCATCAGTAGTAGGCACCCTATTATGTGGATCAATGTTGAGCTGAGTCAGTGGACTGATATAAATTTTGTATTTTTGATCTTGTGGTATGAATGGAGTTAGATCATCGTTCAACGCATGGATTCCCTCTATAACAATCGGTTGATCTGGATTGATGGATGTTTTTCGCTTTCCAAAAATCTTAGTTCCCGTCATAAAATCAAATGTCGGCAAATCTACTTCCTTCCCACTTAACAACCCATTCATGTCCGAATTAAAAAGATTAATATCTAAAGACCTTAAATTCTCAAAATCAGGTTCACCGTACTCATCAAGTGGCGTATCCGCTCTCTCAACAAAATAGTCATCCGTCCCCATATAAAGCGGCGAAAGCCCATTTACCCTGAGTTGGATGCACAATCTCCTTGCAAACGTCGTTTTTCCTGAAGAAGAAGGACCAGCTATAAGAATAATCCTCTTCTTTTGTTTCTTAATGTCGTCTGCAATCTGGCTTATTTTTTTCTCATGCAAGGCTTCCGATAGCAACATGAGATTCATATAATCATCAGCTTCTATCTTTTCGTTGAGGTCTGAAACATAATGTATTCCTAAGAGTTCATCCCAAATTTTCTGCTCTGCAAAGGTCCTATATAATTGATTTTCTTCCTTAAACTCAGGTATTTGGTCAGGCATTGTTTGATGAGGGAATCTCATCAACATGCCTTTTCTATATTTTCTTAGTTCAAAAAACTTCAAATATCCCGTGGAAGGTACCATCAGGCTGTAAAAAAAATCTCTATATCCATCAAGTGTATAGAACCTGACGTGCTCGAGTTTAAGATCTTCTCTCAATATCCGTTGCTTTTCTTCCATGCCTTCTTCTGAAAGAATCTTAAGAGCTTCTTCCCTGCCGACTATTTCTAGTTGAATCGGCAAGTCATTCTCTACAAGTTCACGCATTTTAGCCTCTAGATTAAAAACGTCCTCATCTGAAAGCCCATGCTTTTTTTCAACTTCAATATAAAGACCCTTGTTTAAAGAATTCTGTATTATTATTTCGGAGTTCTTTCCCCATACCTCATCAACCGCACGAAGAAGAAGCAGGGTTAGACTATATTGATAAACATAGTTTGCTGCTTGAGTTCTGATGTCAAGAAGAACAACCTCGTCACCTTCCTTTAGAGGATAGTTGAGGTCCTTATATTCATTATTAACATTTGCAGCAAATATTGAATACGGAATCTTATCTTTAAAATGTCTATAAACGTCTTCTATTCGACTTCCATCTGGGCAACAAAACATTTGCCATTCATCACGATACCCAAGTTTTAATTTGATTTCCATTACATCCTCCCTACACCCTTAACTTGCACTATATGTTTAAAATGTATGCAAATCCTCTTGTAATCTAACCCGTCTACTTCTCATATGATACTTCGATTAGATTAAAACACGTTAATCATCTGTTTCTTGAAATTCATCCTTTAACAATTCTAGAACTCTCTTCATCTCTTCAGTCTTAAGCGTCAAACCTCTGCCACATTTGGAATGATCCTCGTTCCAATCTCTAATGTCATACTTTTCTGGCATATCGTTCCATGAAACCAAGTTCAATTCCTTCGTCCAACCATTATCTGATTCTCTCAACGCTCCATATCTCTTTGTAATTTTGTATGTAATATCACGTCCGCTTCGTTTTTCCATAAAAATTCCTCCATATCTTACTTCTTTTCAAGTCCTCTTTAACATATGTTTCTGTGTAGGTTTAACAACAAAATAATATACAGATGTCGGCAGTTCTATGAGGATTTTTATTTATTGCAAAATATGTCACATTGATGTCGTTTTTTGGTTGTTATGTGCATATTGGAATCAAGCCTTGGTTATTTTGTGTATATTGGAATCAAACCTTTGTTTTTTTGTAAATAACAAAATAAAACCTTGCTTATTTTGTGCATATCGAAATAAAACCCATATATACTAGAGTTCTCGCCTACCCTCCATTGCCTTGAACAATGTTGTTTTGTCTGTGTACTCGAGGTCCCCTCCGATAGGTATCCCATTTGCAAGCCTAGTCACTTTTATCCCAGCTGGCTTGAGAAGGCCCGCTATATACATTGCTGTCGTTTCTCCATCAATTGTTGGATTGGTTGCAAGAATCACTTCGTCAACATGATTTTTCTGTAACCTTATTATAAGATTTTTAATATTGATGTCTTCAGGACCTATGCCTTCAATTGCCGATATGTGTCCATGAAGCACATGATAAAGACCGTTAAACTCTCTCATCTTTTCAATCGCTGCAACATCCTGCGGCATCTCAACAACACAAATTATATCCTCTCGCCTTCTCTTATCACTACATATATTACAAGGATCCGTATCAGTCCAGTTTCCACAGATCGAACACTTGTGCATAGACTTCTTTGATTCAACTATAGCTCTACTTAGTGCCTCTACATCGTTATCCCCTAAAGACAAAATATGAAATGCTAATCTCTGTCCTGTTTTTTCTCCTACACCAGGAAGTTTAGATAATTCCCTTATAAGTGCTGCTAATGGTTTCGGATATCTACTCATTTCTATAACCCCGGTATGCCCAGACCTCCGGTAAGCTTACTCATTTCACTCTCTGAAGCTTCATCAACCTGTCTCATAACCTCGTTAACCGCTGCAACAACAAGGTCCTGTAGCATCTCAATATCATCTGGATCTACAACCTCTGGAGATAACTTAAGTTCAAGTATCTCTCTTTTCCCATTTGCTCTAACCGAAACTGCTCCTCCACCTGATGTAGTTTCGTATTCCTTTTCTTCAAGCTCAGCTTGCATTTCTTCCATCTGCCTTTGCATCGCCTGCATCTGTGCCATCTGTTTTTGCATATTTGCATTACTTCCCATGGCTCTTTTTCCACCTACAGACTTTCTCTTGCCTGCTCTCATTCCTCTTCCCATATGTATCCTCCATAAAAAATTATTAGCTTATTCATAAATAGATTTTATTGCATTTTAATAGGTATATCACCTAGAAGCTCCTTCAACCTCTGGATTGTATCATCATCAGAGTTTGCCAGCTTATTCTCTTTGCCTTGAATAGCAATCTGACCTCTTATGGGTCTGCCCAAAACAACTGTGGCTGCTTCCGATATAATTTGCATTCCGTCTTCAAGTCTCTTCGCAGTTATCTCATTTTCTGCTTCTATTGTTATTGTATTTTGCGAAATATTATTTATTTTTGCTCTCTGTTTCAGAGTTCCTATTGACGGTCTTTCTTTTACCACCATCTCACATATAGATGCCCATACATCATCCATGTTTTCTGCATCTTCCATCTCTTCAGTGCTGTCGAGATTATCATTTTTCTGTTTTTCTGCCTTTTCGCTTGAAGCCTCTCTGTTAGACTCTGATTCTACGGATTTCTCTATCTCATCGTCTATTGGCGATTGCTGTTTTGCTGCACTATCCGCTTGTTGCTCTTTTGTTTCAGTCTTTGAGAATTGCTGCCTTGATTCAGAACTAATTGTATCTGTTGGACTTAATCTCATTACTCCTTGTCGAGCTTCTAAGCTGTCACTTCCTCCTGGATTTACTATTTTTTTTTCGTTAAAAAGCGAAGACAACTTCATCAGTGCTAAATCCAAAAATATTCTTGGTTGTGCTGAGCTCCTACTATCTTTATCAGCTTCTGCGAGTATTTTGAGTCCGTCGCAAATATTTTCATACGGTAGCCCCTTGCATGATTCTACTATTTTGCCTACGGATTCCGAGGACAAATTTATTACAGTGCTTGGATTATCAACTACCTTAGCAACCATTAAATTTCTAAAATGTCTAATCCAGTCTTTGAGAATTTGACCCGACTCCTTGCCATCTTCTATCTGTGAGTTTATCGAAACAATGCCTCCAGCAACATCGCCTTTCAAAACACAATTGGTTAGATCAATTAGAAACTTTTGAGATACTGCGCCTCCATATAAATTTACAATATCCTCGGTTATCACTTTTTCTCCAGATGCAAGGCTCTGCTCCAAAAGGCTTAGCCCATCTCTTACAGAACCGTCCGCACTTGTTGCAATTATATCAGCAGCTTCCGGTCTGAGTTCTACTCCCCTAGATTCGCAGATTTTGGCGAAATAGTCGGCAAGCATTGCATGGCTCAGACGCTTAAAATCCATTCTCTGACACCTCGACAAAATAGTTTGAGGTAGCTGTTCAGGATCTGTTGTTGCTAAAATAAAAATTATGTTTTCCGGTGGTTCTTCAAGTGTCTTTAAGAGCGCGTTAAATGCTGGAGTTGTCAGCATGTGTACTTCGTCTATAATATACACTTTTTTTCTGCCTACTGCAGGAGGATATTTGACACTTTCCTTTATCTCTCTGACATCCGTAATACCACGATTTGATGCTGCGTCCATCTCGATAACATCCACAAATGTTCCTTCACTTATAGCTTGACAATGTGCACAGCTTCCACACGGTCTAGCCTCGGCATTCTCATGCAAGCAATTTACTCCCTTGGCTAAAAGTCTTGCAATAGTAGTTTTACCAGTGCCTCTTGTACCACAAAATAGGTAAGCATGCCCAACTTTATCTGTTTTGATCTGATTTTCAAGAATCCTAATAATGTGCTCCTGCCCAATTACATCCTGAAATGTTTCCGGTCGTTCCTGTCTGTAGAGTGCTTTGTACATTCTGCTCTCCTTATTGCAAATACTAAATCGCCCTTAGTTAGCTCCACAGCCGAAATGGAGAAGGCTTAGCTGCGGCACATAAGAGCCTCCACTTATTGCTGCTTCCTTCCGGACCTGACAAGGTTCATGGTGTCTTATTGCGCAGGACCCAAACCACACAGGTGGAGCTAACTAAGGGCAATAAACTAATATGTTTTCCTACTTTCGTTACGCTTTATCTGAAATAATATCATCAATTAAAAGATTTCCTCAGATTACGTACGACGGTTTCTAATTATATAGAAAAACAAAACTTTTGTCAATTAATTGAACATCCATGGAGTTCTGATTTTTTATAATGCTACGTCTAGTATACTTCCGTTAGATTGGTGTTGTTCTCTTGTCAAAAGCAACTGTTTTACAAAGCTCATCTAGTTTCGCAAAGACTGCATCCTGATAATCCTCAGCACACAGAACCACAAGGTAATCTCCGCCTTTTATTATCGTTTCTCCGCTTGGAATAATCTCTTTCCCATGTCTCACAAGTGAAATGACTAATGAGCCTTCTGGTAGCGATAGCTCCTTTATTTTGTTGCCGTCAGCAGGGCTTCCGATATAAACATCTGATTCTATTATAACCTTCTTGCTTGCACGCTTTTTTAACTTGTTTTGGTATGCGATTTCTTCCTCATCTAATTTATTATCTTTATCTCTATCCTTTGACATTAGCCTGTCAAGAAGCAAATCGTAAATTGGCGATGTTCCCGTTGCATCCGCTACCATGTATGAAATAAGCCCAACTATCACAAGAGGGAAAAAATTTTGTAAGTCACCTGTCATTTCAGTAATTAAAATAACCCCTGTCGCCGGAGCTCCTACTATCGCAGAAAACATCCCTACCATACCAAGTATTACAAAATTGGCAATATATAATTCGTTAGAACCATTTATTTGGTTAAAGGCTTCGCCGAAAATTCCACCCACTATCGCACCTAAAACCAAGAGCGGTAAAAATATACCTCCGGCAACACCTGAACCAAAGCTTATTGCAGAAAATATCAATTTAACTATAAAAAATATAATAAGGCTTATGAGGATGCCTAGCCCTATTTTGTTGCCTAAAATTCCAAATCCAAGCGTAAATTCACCGTGTGCAATCTGACCCACTACAGAATGGCCTCCTCCAAGAGCTTGGGGCATAAAAAGCATAACAACTATAGCCAGTGCAAATGCAACGCCTATCGCAAGTGGCTTATGGAGTTTGTCGTAGGTTTTTAGAGCTTTCATCATCAGGTTATTATATATGTTGCCAAGAAGCCCGAGAAGCACCCCCATAATGAGAAGTATCCAATACTGTTTAAGCGGTAATCTACTTGGGATGCTGAGGTTAAAAACAGGGTCAAGTCCGAAAATATATGCAGATACGAAATTCGCACTTATGCACGCTGCCATAGTTGATACCAAAACATCAACAGAGAAGTTCTTGTGAAGTTCTTCTAGTGCAAAAACCGCTCCTGAGAAGGGAGCACAAAATGCTCCTGCAAGTCCAGCCCCAGCGCCGCATGTCAAAAGCATCTTTTCCTCAACTGGAAGTCTGCGTGTAGCCCGTGCATATCCCTTGCCAACAAGTGCACCAAGCTGAATAGAAGGACCTTCTCTACCTATTGAAAGCCCTGCGCCTATCGCTAGTACTGCGCCTGTAAATTTTGCGATAAGTAGCCTGTAAACCGGCTGTTTCAGCTGGCCTCTAAGTTCGGCTTTGACCTGTGGGATTCCGCTCCCGGAGGCAAGTGGCTGCCACTTAGCCATAATGTAAACAAAAAATGCAATTATCATGACTATCATAATTAATAGCCATAGCTTTCCACTGCCTATGAGTGGCAACATGTAATTAGTTCTTAAAAATTCAGCCTTTTCAATAATAAGACGAAAAAGACCTACGACAATTCCTGTCAAAAGGCCTACCAAAACACCCTGAAGCGTCATTTTGTGCTTCATATTCCTAAATCTCTCAAGCTGGAAAACTGTTTTGTTCTTTCTCATTACAAATCTCTTACATCAATTATTATATAGGTTCGTGGTCATATACTCTGGGTCGCAGGTTGCATCTATTCCTAGTGCTTTTAACGTTTGCTCATCATTGTCACTTAGTATAGCCGTACAATGTGCCCTCAATCCGCTGAGTTCACCAAGTTTTTCAGCTGCACGTCTTGCCTCTGGATTTTGAGTTCCCGAAATAGTCAAAGCCATAAGAACCTCCTCCAAATTAAGTGATGTGCGATCATAACCCAAGGTTTCAGTCTTAAGTCTTTGTATAGTTGCCAAGACCTCAGGCGTTATAAGAAGTGCATCATCATTCATATGACATAGCTTCTTGATTGCGTTCAAAACAGCTGCTGCCGCTGCAACCATTCGTCTTGAGCTACGACCTGTAACTATCTCACCATTTGGTAATTCCATAGCCATAACTACAACATTCTCATATCTATCATCACACTGTCTTTTCAATTCGGCATAATCCCTTGCTGGTTTGACGACACACCTGTCTTCAACTGTTTTGTTCACTTCATTCATTAGAAGCTGTGAGCGTTCAAGAGAAGCTTCACTTATTTTGCCTTTCTTGTAATCGCATTTTGCTATCAGGTATCTCCTGATTATTTCCTGACATGCCGCATTCCTACAGATTTCATCGTCAATTATTGCGTTGCCAGCCATGTTCACGCCCATATCCGTTGGTGATTTATACTCCGAGGATTTACCTGTAATCTCTTCAATTATCCTTTTAACGACTGGAAATACTTCAACATCTCTGTTGTAATTCACCGTCATTTCTCCATATGCTTCAAGGTGAAATGGATCAATCATATTTACATCCTTGAGGTCTGCTGTTGCTGCTTCATAGGCTATATTTACAGGATGCTTAAGAGGCAAATTCCAAATAGGAAAAGTTTCAAACTTAGCATATCTAACAGCTCTACCCATTATTTCCTCGTGATATAACTGCGAAAGACATGTAGCTAGCTTCCCACTGCCGCCGCCAGGACCAGTAACAACTACTAGAGGTTTTTCAACCTCAATGTAAGGATTCGCTCCATATCCTTCCTCGCTCACAATTATCTCCACATCTGTCGGATATCCCTTAGTATATGTATGTTTATACGTTTTGATACCTCGACGTTCAAGCTTAGCAATAAACATATTAACCGAAGGAGAGTCTTCATATCTTGTAACAACAACACTATTTATGGAAAGATTATACTTCCTGAAAGTATCAATAAGCCTGAGCACTTCAAGATCATAGGTTATGCCGAAATCCTGCCTAGTTTTGTTAGTCATTATGTCACCAGCATATATACAAATAATTATTTCTACTTGGTTCTTCATGCTCTGCAAGAGCTTAATTTTTGCATTTTCATCAAACCCTGGCAAAACTCTCATCGCATGCTTATCATGGACAAGCTTCCCACCAAACTCAAGATAAAGTCTTTCGCTTTCGCCTGATTTAATTCTCTCCAAAATATGATTGGACTGCATTTCAAGATACTTTTTAGGATCAAAACCCAGCTGCATAAAAATCTCCTTCATTTTCAAATTCTACGGTGCTATATTTTTTATATTATATTTTTCACACTTGTAAATACGGCTATAACTGCTCTTCTTCTATGAGTCTACGACTACTCGCTCACGCTTATTTTTATCATATTCCTGCCATCTATCAGTCCCTCAAGACTTATATGGTAGTCTATATCTACATCGCCATACCCTTCTTCATTCAGCCTATTGTTTACATGATTTGTCAGAACTTCAAGAGGAAGCAGTCCCATGGGTGTTTCATATTCACTGAAATATCGCTTGCCCTTCTCAAAAACAATCTCTCCAGTTCCACGATCATCGCCACTTCTCCTCATCTTAACACGGTTTTCATCCATGATTAAGGTTGTAACGCATCCTTGCATACCTGAAATTGGGAGTTCATCATATCTTAGATAAGTTTTTCCGTTTCTTTTATATAGCTTTCCTTCTGTTATAATTTCAACGTTTCCATCTGCATCCTCTGGCATGCCGAATTCTCCGCCTGAAATTTTAAGTGTAACATTCTTCATTTTGTCTCCAATACTATTTTTCAAATTTATACATTTAAATCATACCACAAAACAGCCTGACTTAAAAGGTTTACATTCGTCCACTTTATATGCTATACTAGGTTGACAATATAAAGGTGCATAGGAGTCAAATATGCTTACAAGAACAAAAGTTTTAAATATATTGATGGAAGAAGACATAGGCTATCATTCAGGTCAAGAGCTTGGGAACCGTCTTGGCGTTTCCAGAAATGCAATTTGGAAGTCAATTGAACAGCTTAGAGAAGATGGCTATGAAATTGAGAGTCGAACAAGAGTTGGTTACAAGCTGGTTGGGGGGACACATAGTCTTACAGAAAGCTCCATAATTTCGGAACTCAAATATCCTACGAAGTTATGCGTTTTTGATAGCATAGATTCTACCAATACATATGCGAGCAATAATAGTGAAAAAATAACTGTAGATAAACCCCTGCTTGTGGTTGCCAACAAGCAAACGGACGGCAGAGGTCGCATGGGCAGAAAGTTTTTCTCACCACCAGGCACAGGTCTTTATATGACTATTGGAATAAAGCCGAAATTTGCTATTGACAAGGCTCTTTATGTAACAATTGCAACCGCCGTTGCTGTTTCTCGTGCAGTTGAAGAAATTGCGAATGTTAAAACAAAAGTCAAATGGGTTAATGACATATTTGTCAATAACAAAAAAATATGTGGAATACTAACTGAAGCTGGTGCTAATCTTGAAACAGGTAAAATAGACACCATTTTGATAGGTATCGGAATCAACTGCTTTAGTCCTGCTTCTGTTCCGCCTGAAATCCGCGATAGCATAGGTGCAATATCTAAATCTAGAAACTCTTTTTCAAGAAGCAAGCTAGCTGCTCTTATTTATAACAACACTATTGAGGTTCTTAAGGAGCTTGAACCCAAAGAGCAAAATCCTTTAGCAATTTTTGAAACGCCGACATCGGGTGCAGGAGGGCCAAAATTTTTACAGGAGTATAGGCTTAGGTCAAATGTGCTCGGAAAACGTATTTCCATATTTCCTTACCAAGGTGCTACTCCTATTGCCGCCAATGCCATCGACATAGATGATAACGGTGGGCTAGTAGTCGAATATATGGAGGGCCCCAAAATGCGTCAGATTGAATCGCTAACCACAGGAGAAATAAGCATCAGAGTGGATTGAGAATCGCACTATTACAATTCGTCCCCTTACCCATATACTCCCATACAAAATTCACAACTCAATTTAAAACTAAATTTAAACAACAGCAAAAGAGTCTCTTGCGGAACATTCCCGAGAGGCTCTTTGAGATTACTTTGATATTAAAGGTTGGGTTATAGAAGCTAAGGTTATAGGAGTAAATATATGGAATTTACAGGCGTTTTTGACTCCACATTTTGGAATACACATCCTTTTTGGCAAAATTGAAAACCCTAGCGTAAACCTAGCATAATCATAGCGAGGCGGTTACGGGTCATATTGGCAAAACTGAAAATCTTACCGTAAATTTCGGAGCGACTTTACGGGTCATATGTTAAAAATTGGAAATTGTACCGTAAAATTCAGCCTTCCGAGTCTCCCCTAAAAATCTTATGAATTTCAACCTTCTGAGGTGTATGACCTTGTCTGCCCTGTTCCCTAAAATTCCCGTAGAATCCTCCCTAAATTTCTCCTAAAATACAGGCACAACAGCCTTGCCGTATTTTTTCTCAATGAATTTCTTGATTTTATCTGATGTCATTGCTTTCAAAAGTGCTTTAGACTTTTCACTGTCCTCATTGCCCTTCTTGACCGCTATAATATTTGCATAGGTCTTAGCAGCTGCACTGTCGGATGACTCAAATGTAATTGCGGTTTCTTCCTTAATTCCGGCGCTAAGTGCATAATTCCCATTTATCACACCCATTGCGACAGAAGACATGCTTCTTGGAATAATAGCCGCTTCAAGTTCCACAATCTCGAGCTTTTTAGGATTCTCAACAACATCCTGTTTTGTTGCAGTTAGACCAGCATCTTTTTTCAGTTTAATCAATCCCTCAGACTCAAGTAACAGCAATGCTCTTGCCTCGTTCGTCGTGTCGTTAGGTACAGCTATTTTGTCGCCTTCAGCAAGTTCATCTATGCTCTTTTTCTCACCCTGATATAATCCAAGCGGCTCGTAATGTATTGCGCCGATGCTCACCAGCTCAGTTTCCTGTTTGGCATTAAACTCATCCATGTACGGCTTATGCTGAAAATAGTTGGCATCAATATCCCCTGCGTCAAGTGCTTTATTGGGCTGAACATAATCCTGGAATTCCACAACTTCAAGCTTGTACCCGTCTTTTTCAAGCTCAGATTCAACCTCTTTTAAAATTTCTGCGTGTGGTGCAGGGCTTGCACCAACTTTTATAGTTTTGTCATCGCCATCCTTGCCCCCACAACCAGTAAGCGCAGCACTTCCAATGACAAGCGACAAAATAATTGCAATCGACACTATGTTCCTTCGTTTTAATTTCATTTTTCTTCCTCCCAAATTAAAAAATTATATCCTATTATCTGTGCGCCTAGAAATCCACATACCGAGTTCTTGTAATATTTGAACTAAGATTACAATAACCGCGATAGTAATCCATTGGACTTCTGCGTTGAATTTATATAGACCGTAGTTGATTGCAACTGCACCAAGTCCAGCCCCACCGACTATACCTGCCATAGCTGAATAGCCAAGTATGGTTACGACTGCCACAACGCTTCCAACGAGAATAGCTGGCTTCGCCTCCGTCAGCATGACCTTCGAAACAATTTGCCAATCGCTGGCTCCCATTGATTGAGCCGCCTCTATTACACCTTGATCTATTTCAAGTACTGACCCCTCTACAAGTCTAGCGATAAATGGCGTAGCTGAAACGACTAGTGGCACAATTGTGGCTGCAATTCCTATGGTAGTTCCAGTTATAAGCTGTGTAAACGGGCTTATTGCAATTAACAAAATAAGAAACGGCACGGCTCTAAAAATATTTATAATTGTGCCGAGCGCGAGGTTTAAAACAGGTCTAGGTCTAATACCATTTTTGCCAGTAACGACAAGTGCTATTCCAAGAGGTAATCCGAAGACATAGGAAAACGCCGTAGAAACTAGTGTCATATACACAGTATTTAAACTCTGAACTGCTAACATACTAAGCATCGCTTCCCACCTCCTCAATTTCTTCGAATTTTATACCTTGAGATTTCAGATACTTGAGTTGCTTTTCAGCCGATTCCCGATTCTCCGAAATCTGAATAACCATTTGTCCCACCGAAACGCCGTCAATATTTTGTACATTCGCATACATTATATTTACTGGCTCTCCACACTGCATAATCATATTGCTGATAACAGGCTCAAAGGTAGACATGCCGTCAAATACCATTCTTACAAGACGCTTGCCAACAATAGGTGTTGTCATGCTGCTCGCTGGAAACACAAGCTTTCTCGCCGCTTCAGTTCTCGGATTTGCAAAAATATCCTTGACACTTCCAGACTCTGCAATCACACCATTTTCTATGATTGCAACCGTGTTGCATATCTGCTGTATCACACTCATCTCGTGTGTAATGATTACAATTGTAATACCATACTCCTCGTTAATTTTTTTGAGGAGCGACAAAATAGCTCTCGTGGTCTTTGGATCAAGTGCGCTGGTTGCCTCATCACATAAAAGCACCTTTGGATTCGTAGCAAGTGCCCTCGCTATCGCAATCCTCTGCTTTTGTCCTCCCGAAAGCTGTGACGGATAGGCTTTTGCTTTGTCGGAGAGTTCCACAACCTCAAGCAGCTCTTTTGCTCTTTCAACAGCCTTATCCTTTGAACATCCTGCAATTTCAAGCGGAAAACAGATATTTTCAAGACAATTTCTCTGCATCAGAAGATTAAACTGCTGGAATATCATCGCTATATCTCGACGCTGCTTGTTGAGCTCGTTCTTACTTAAGCTCATCATATCGATGCCATCCACAAGCACTCTGCCAGACGTCGGCCGCTCAAGCAGATTCATGCATCTGACGATGGTGCTCTTACCAGCTCCTGAAAGACCAATAATCCCAAAAATCTCACCCTTCGCAATACTAAGATTTATACCTTTCAGGGCTTGAACAGTATTAGTCTTGGTTTTAAAGGTTTTAACTACATCCTCCAGTTTAATTATGAGCGGCTTATCGCTTGGGCTACCCTTATCATGGCACGTATCGGCACGGTGGTCGAGTACCTCGTAAGAAATTGGCCTTGTTCCATTTTCATCGGTTTCCAAAGCAAGCTTATATCCACTACCTGGGGGCGGGATAAAGTCCCACATTGTATGAGAATCATCTCCAAAAAAATTCCACATAATAGTTCCAATCACTCCGCCGTGGAGCACACAAATGCTGCTTGTTTCACCAGCCGAGCAATTCAGACTTTCCCCATGCTCAGCAAGAACTTCCTCGATTCCTAGCATCACACGATCTTGAAATATATTTCTGGATTCACCTTCAGGAGGACTTATTTCACCTGTTTCATCAAACACCCACTCCTTAAAAGCCTTATCATCTTCCAATTCTTCATAGGTATGCTTTTCAAATACACCAAAATTCATTTCATTTAGATTTGAAATAGCAACACTTTGCTGCTCACCAAATAAAATTTCAAGAGTTTCCGCAGTTCTCGAAAGCTCTGATCTGAAAAACTTTGTATTTTCATCATGTGGATATGGATTATTCCTTGCGATATCTTCAAGCTCCTTTCGGCCACTTGGTGACAATCCAAGGTCAGACGCCCCATAATACCAGCGCATCTGATTTCCCTTTGTAACACCATGTCTTATCAAACAAATGGTTGACTTCATTTACATTACCTTTCTATAGATTCTAAAAACGTTTAATCGACTAATCAGAAATTAATATACATCAATTATTTAATTTTCATCGGTATGCCACAAAATATTCGCTCAACAGAAGTACATCTATTTGCCAGCGCAATCATCATTCTGCCGTGATTTTCTCGCCAAGAACGCTCCATTTTATCCATTGGCACAAGCCCGCAGGATATGTCTTTAGAAATAAAAATTGTTTCATTCAAATCATTCTTTTGGCTCTCTAGGATTTCAAGCAATATCTCTTTTGGGATGCTTCCACCAGCTTCACAAGCCCATGAAAAATTCTCAAGTCCATATATTATACGTTTAGACAGATCAATTTCTGCCGCCTCATCTGAACAGTAGAAAATCTCATCCTCACTAGCTTTATATTCCTTTAATGCATATTCAAGCTTGCCCTGATATGCACCTCCAAAAATCAGTTTCAAATTTCTTCTCCTTATATATAAAACTAAAGCTATTATTAACACACAACGGTTTTTCACAATTCCTAACTCATCGAAATAGCTACTGTTATAACACCGAAGAGTTCTGTTAAACAAAGACCATAGCCAGATATATCGCCGCTCATGCCACCAAGCTGTTTTGTTGCATTTGCCGTGAATGCAAAGGATATAGAAATCATTAAAACAACTGTAAGAATAAGAGTTTGCGGCTCGCCACCTGTCAGTTTCAAAAGGATTGCACTTATAATTACCCCAATCATCGCAAGCAAAACAGTGATGCTTACAGCTGTTTTTCTCTCTGTAGTTGAAAAGCCGTCCTTGTATTGGCTATGGCCTATGGGTTTGCGAGTCAGCACGTGAATTGCTGACATGGTCCTGCTTATTACAGGTATTAGAAACAACATCCAGTAATCAGGTCTGTCAATAACAAAAACAAATGTAACGACCCACCATGAAATTAGCAGTATCACCGATATTACCGAAAAAGCCCCAACAGTTGAGTCTTTGAGAATTCTCTGGCGTTCAAGCATATCGCGCCTTGAAAGCAGTGCATCGCAGGTGTCCATGAAGCCATCCAGATGAAAAAAACCGCTAATAAAGAATATAAATGACATTGTTGCTAGGCTTTCTATCTCTATAGGAATGCTGAAAAATCTCAGGAACCACGACCACAGACACCATAATCCACCAGCGACCATCCCAATCGCGGGAAGGAACGCTAGCATGAGATGCTGACTGGAATTGTCCCATTTTTTGTGCGGGCATGGCAAAGCAAGGAAATACCCCCAAGCCATAAAAAATGCTGTAATATATTTTTTCACATTTAACCTCCGCCACTTACGTAAAACCTATATTTTGCAGTAATAAAAAATTATTTAAACTCAATAATTGTCGATATTTATACCGCTACTCATCCAACATCAATTTGCCTTTCTTAGCTTTTTCCTTTAGACATTTCATCTGCTCTTTTTCTATCTGTTGAATGCTTTTCTCCGGAACAGGCAAATCTTCTGGCATAGTGCCACCTATTTTTTCAATAGCACTTCTCACTTCTTTTCCTACTGAGTAATGAACCTTTGTTGCTTCCTCTGCACCTTCAATTTTGTCCTTCCTTAGTTTTTCTTCCGTTTGGGATACTCTGAATAGATTAGCAATCAATTCAGTACTTCCCATATAATCTAAAATCTTTTGTTTCGCAGTTAAGCCTTTTCTATCATGTATATCCTCTACATCTAATCCACCATACAGCCCTATGTATCCTGCATTTTGGAATATAGCAAATTCTTCGTTCGTGATTACTCCTGCATCATGTGCCGTTTCTACCAAAAGTTGATTCCATTGCTTAATATCTCCACGAACGACGAGCCTTCTTCTATCTTCATCAAGTTGATTAAAATGGTCTGCAATTTCCTGTCTATATGTTTGTATAGCAAAATAGGTTTGTCCAAGTGCAATCACTTCTTTTCTCGGATCGCCATTTTGCACAATCAAATAGCAAGCATATCTCGTAAGCTCATAATCCTTAATAGATTTGCTTGTAGCACCTGCTTCCACGATTTTGCTGACTTCAGCAAAATCGCATTCTACTTCATGACCGCTGTTCTCACAAGCAATCATTGCTCTATCAATGACCTTTTGAAAATTTCGCCATTGAGAATAATCAAGTACATCAGCAAGTTCTCTTGCACTCCAATACTCACTTCCGTCCTTCCGAACATATTTTATATCTTCAAATTTTTTATATTCTTTTGCTTTTAAATTTGGCATTTTATCTCTCTTATCAAGTGCTCTCAAATTCGGCAATCTTCCGTCTTTATCTTTGCACAAAAGACATGCATAACTGTTACAAGATAGCTATTTATAAGGCTTTGGAGCCTGTTTTAAACTATTTCCATTCAATAATCTGTCCTACGCTAACCTCAGTAACCCTATCGTAGTACGAGGCTATTTCTCTCTCAAGCCTTGCAAGAGATTTCCTATATACCTCAGTGATTTCGTCAAAAATTATTCCGTCGCAGCCGATTGAATCCGATACCATTACTATGTTAGAAGCTATCGTAGAAAAAGTATAGATATCATCACGAACATCATCAAAGCAGTCTAGCTTCATGCTCCCATTTTTCCCGAACATATTGTTCCCAAGGAGAGCTGTGAGGCTGTCAACCAAAAATACCCCCTTGGGGTTCACAACTTTTTTCCCCATATATTTTATATCTACATTATCCGCATTATCCGCTTCAGCCACAAACCCTTTATCTTGCTCGTTAAAAACCTTGGTTAGTTTGCGTGGCTCCTCAATCGTTGTAAACCCCCAACCTGCTCTATCCTGAACATGTCTTTTAATTCTATTTTCATCCTCTTTGTCTGTCGGCTCCATAGTAGCTACATAATAAAGCGGTACGTTATATTCAACAGACATCGCCTTTGCAATTTTCTGGGCATACATCGACTTGCCGTTTTTTGCACCGCCGCTAATTAGTATTTTCACATCTCACCCCACTGATTAGATTAACTTAGCTGAACAGCATTTTATCTCTAATTTCAGTCATATAGTCGTCGTTTATTTCGCCTTCCTCAAACGTTGCCATATCACATATAATCGTAGACGCCGTTTCCAAAATATTAAAAGCAATAGGGCAACCGCTTCCTTCACCAAGCCTCATATTCAAATCAAACAAAGGATATAAGCCCAGCAGCTCCATCGCCTTCTCATAAGCAACCTCTTTAGATTTATGAGATGCAAACATAAAATTCACTACATCTGGTGCTAATTCCTTGGCTACAAGCGCAGCAACAATTGAAATAACACCGTCTACAACGACTGGAATTCTATATATTCCCGCTCCCAAGAAAGCCCCTGTCATTGCACAGATGTCATATCCTCCTACGCTCGCCAAAATATGAATCACGTCATAATTATTTTCAATGCATCGTCTTGAAGCATTTCCAACGACATCTATTTTCTTTCTGAGCCCCTCGTCCTTGAGCCCACCACCTCTGCCAACAATATCTTCCGCAGACAGGTCAGTCAACGCACACAAAACAGCTGAGCTCGACGTTGTATTTCCAATTCCCATCTCGCCAACCCCGAAAGCATCAGCACCTGAATCCTTTATTGCCTTTACCGAATCGATGCCTACCAAAATTGCACGAATAGCGTCTTCTCTTGTCATAGCATCTTCTTTAGCTAAATTTCTAGTTCCATTCGCAAATCGTCTATTGACGATTCGCTTTGGAATTTGATTGTTTTCATCCAGCATTTCATCTGTATATAAAGAATCCGGTATGTCCATGGCAACACCTACATCAACGACAAGTAGTGGTATATCAAAATGCTTTGCCATCGTGCCTACCCCAGTTAATCTGCGTGTAAAATTTATTGTCTGTGCCAAGGTTACCGATTGAGGTGCTGAAGCTACTCCCTCCTCAACGACCCCGTTGTCTGCACACATTATAGCAATTGCAAATTTTTCTATTGGAGTTTTTACTTTTCCATAAATTCCTGCAATCTTAACGGATATATCTTCAAGCCTTCCAAGACTTCCAGGCGGTTTAACCAAATAATCCTGTCTATGCTTTGCTTCTTTCATTTGAATTTCATCCAGTTTGCCTATTTTTGAGATTAATTCCGCAAGTATTTTTTCGTCAGTTTTTTCAATCATATCAAAACTCCTTTAATTATTTTTTATTCTAGCACAATTGCTATTTTTATGCTAGAATTACAGTAGAATATTGTTTAAAAATTTAGATGATATTGATATCGATAACGATAACGAAGCATGTTGAGATTCTTAGCAAATCAAGCATTAGTCAAGAAAGGATTGTGAACTATGAGCAAACAAATGCGCAGCAACATTCTACTTTTAATCACTGCTTTCATTTGGGGATCAGCTTTTGTTGCCCAGGTTAAAGGAGTTGACTACCTTAGTCCTTACGCTTTTAATGGAGTTAGAAGTATCATCGGTGGGATCGGCCTCATTCCTGTTATATACTTCCTTGACAAAAGAAGAGAGTCAAGCTCCGAAGAGGAGCAAGTTGATATTTCCTCGCCAAAGGGTCGAAAATTTTTATTTATCGGAGGTATCTGCACGGGCATCGCGCTTTTTATTGGTGCCTCTTTTCAGCAGCTTGGGATTTCCGCTGGTACAGGTTCTGGAAAGGCGGGATTTATAACTTCCTTATATATAGTAATCGTTCCTGTTCTTGGCATTTTTCTTAAAAAAAATGTTAAGCCGATTATCTGGTTTTGTGTTGCATTAGGTGCTGTTGGTCTTTACCTGCTGAGTATCAAGGGCAATTTCACATTTGAGGATGGGGACTTCCTAGTCTTTATATGTGCTTTCGGTTACTCGATGCACATACTTGTAGTTGACTATTTTTCACCTAGAACAGATGGCGTTCGCATGTCGATGATTCAGTTCTTTGTTTGCGGCATTTTAAGCCTTGTTGCAAACTTTATTTTTACTCCCGACGGATTCACACTCGAAAATATATGGGCTTGCATAATTCCGCTTCTATATACTGGTGTTTTGTCCTCAGGTGTAGGCTATACATTGCAAATAGTGGCTCAAAAGGATGCTGAGCCAGCAATTGCATCTCTTCTTATGAGTCTTGAATCTGTGTTTGCTTTAATTTCAGGTATGATTATTCTCGGCGAAACGCTTTCGGCACGTGAATCTATCGGATGCTTGATGATGTTTACAGCAGTCATTCTCTCGCAGCTCCCATCAAAGCAAGCACTTTCTAATATGGTAAAACGCGGACAGAAATAACTCTTTGAGCTATTTTAATATTATTTTTTATTTTTAATTGTCACAAAATATTTATTTTAAAGGAGCTATTATTATGGAAAACTTTTTTAAACTTAAAGAACATGGCACTGATGTGAAAACTGAATTCATAGCAGGTGCTACAACGTTCTTGTCAATGGTCTACATCTTGGCTGTAAACCCTAGCATTCTTTCAGCCGCAGGTATGGACAGTGGTGCTGTATTTACTGCTACAGCAGTTTCGGCATGTGTTGCAACTTTATTCATGGCATTTTTTGCAAACTATCCTGTTGCTCTAGCTTCAGGAATGGGCTTAAATGCTTACTTCGCTTTCACAGTCTGTGGCGAGCTTGCAGAAAAAGGCATAAATGATCCGTGGAAGATTGCACTTGCAGCTGTTTTGTTTGAGGGTATAATCTTCATCGTATTGTCACTTGTTAATTTCCGTGAGAAACTCGTAAATGATGTGCCTGCAAACTTAAAGTACGGTATTACGGTTGGAATCGGATTATTCATAGCTATCATCGGTCTCAAAGGTGCTGGCATTGTTATAGGAAGTCAAGCAACTTTAGTTGACCTTGGACAGGTTAGTCTACCTCAATTCGTCTTGGCTATGATAGGGCTTGTAATCGTTGCAGTTCTTTATCACTTCAACGTTCACGGATATATTCTAATTGGAATTTTGGCAACTTGGATTCTAGGTATGATTGCGCAGGCAGTAGGCTGGTATCAAGTTAATCCTGAAATGGGAGCTTTTTCGCTATATCCTTCACTTGGTAAAAATCTCATCCCTTCTGCTCCATACTTCTTTGAGTTTGATTTTTCATGGATTTCAGGTAACATTATTAACTTCCTTGTAATCGTATTTTCATTCTTATTTGTTGATTTGTTTGATACGGTAGGAACTCTGATTGGTGTTGCATCAAAGGGTAATCTGCTTGACGAAAATGGTAATCTACCAAAAGCAAAGGGAGCCCTCATGGCAGATGCCTGTGGTACTGTACTTGGAGCATGTCTAGGAACTTCTACTGTAACATCTTATGTGGAATCAAGTGCTGGAGTTGCTAACGGGGGAAGAACTGGTCTTGCATCGGTAGTAACAGCTGGATTCTTCTTGCTTTCACTATTCTTTGCACCTGTATTCCTTGCAATACCTTCATTTGCAACAACACCTGCACTTGTATGGGTAGGGCTACTCATGATGAGTTCAATTAAAAATATGACATTTGATGGCGATATTGCAGACGTATTCGGTGGATTTATGGCTGTAATTATGATGCCATTTACTTATTCAATTGCAAATGGAATTATGTTCGGAATTCTCAGTTGGGTAATTCTAAAAGTTCTAACTGGAAAAATCAAGGATGTTCCTCCTGTAATGTGGATTGCTGCGGCGCTGTTTATTATAAGGCTTTATACCCTTGCATAGTTATCACTTGCTCTGCAAAAGATATATTTCGTTCACAAAATTAAGGAGAGATAAAAATGAATTATGAACTTGAGATCTGCGGACTCACACGAGAATTGGAACTCTTCCCTGTGTCAGATGACACAGCCATCGCAGCTTTTATCCTTTTTAGCGATGTTGAAATAACCAAAGCAAGTGCAGCGGCTCTACTTGAGCGAGCACCAGAATTTGACGTAATTATAACTGCTGAATCGAAGGGAATTCCACTTGCATATGAAATGGCAAGGCAGGCAGGAATTGATGATTACGTGGTAGCCAGAAAGAAAACTAAGTTATATATGGCAGATGTTGTAAAGACGGAAGTAAAGTCAATAACCTCAGACTATATTCAAACCTTGTATCTTGGGCGTAGAGAGCAAGAGCTTCTTCGTGGAAGACGTGTTCTGATCGTTGACGATGTTATAAGCACTGGCCACAGCCTTGCTTCACTTGAAGCATTAGTCGAGAAAGTTGACGGCAAAATAGTTGGCAGAATGTGTGTGCTGGCGGAAGGAGATGCCGCTAAGAGAGAAGATATTACTTATCTTGAAGAGCTTCCTCTTTTCAACACTGACGGAACCATCAGAGAGTAATGTCAACGAATAATCAAAATAATAAACTAAATATAATTTAATTTTGTATCAATATTCATAAAATTTACTCGTATCATAATACAAGGGATGACGAAAGTCATCCCTTAATTTTGCCCCCTAAAGTTATCGGAGTTATTTTAGTTGCCCCCCTAAATTGCACCCCAAAAGTTCTCGGGGAAACCCCAAAACTTTTGGGATACCCGGAATCCCTTGATTTCAAGCCTTTTTATACTGTTTAATATTTGTGTTGCAGATGCGGCGAAACTGCTCATAGCTGTTAGCAACATGGAAATGACAATCATCTAACAAATTACAGCCTCTCTAAATTTTTTCTGTTTCTGAAGATTTTCAGCCTCCTGTCCTTTTCTCATATTATCGACGCTATCAGTATAACGTTCCACATGATTGTTAGTGAGGTACACATAAAAATAACATTTTTTTTTGATGAGAGCATTTTCTTATAATTCTTTGAGTAATTGAGAATTAGTAGCAATACATCAAACGAAGACACCACCATCATCCCAATTACAGTAACAAGATTCAAATGATCTATATCACCGAGCAGGTTGATGAATGCACATGCAAAAATATATATAGCACTGAGTACTAGCATCCCATTAATTATAGATTCTTTGATATTCATAACGTATCCCCACTATATTAGTACTTGCTCACTCCAACAATTTCCCAAACTTCGCCCTTATATGTCTTACCACCGTGATGCAGGTCTCTCATATGACTTTTTAACCTAACTGATACTCCATGCTTCGACGAACCTTCCATCACATAAGAAATGAGCCCTGTAATTCCACCTAAAAAAGTACAAAGAACCGGAAGCATGCCTGGAACCGCAAATCCTGCAGCAACGAGCAATGCAATAATCATTCCCGCAACACCCGCTACCGTTGCCGTTCCGCCAAGCGCATTCTTAATTGTTGCATAAGAATACTTCTTGGTTATTGTCTTACTTTTATACGATGCGGCTGATTGTTTTATGTTTATTTGCTTGTTAATACCAACATCAGCGGGAATAATAGTCCGTCCCTCTTCTGTCGTTACAGTCCCTGTTTCAGAATTCGCGATCAGCACCTTATCTGGCACACCAGGCTCCGAAACAAATATTCTTGTAACATTGCTGTTAACCTCTTCAAGTGCTATCTTGCTGACAGTATCTCCATCAATCACTTCAAGTTCGTTTTCATCAATTACCCTCATCGAAATATCGCTATTTGGAACAATGATTGTATTCGAAGCATAAGTATAGTTTGCAGGCAATAATGTCATCATCATTGCCAGCACAATAAATGCAGAAAGTAGCCTTGTCCTTGTCATCTTTATTATCATAGTATCCGTGACCTCCCATCCGTAAAATACTACAGAAATTAAATATGCTATTTGCATTATAAATCCATACAATTCTACTGTCAATTATGATATTATGTTTTTTATATGTTTGATGATATAATATGGTATATTAACAAGATGAATTATAATGGCAAAAAGCAAAAAAGTTTCAAAATGGGAACAGTCGAAATGCTCATACTATTTCTTCTAAACAAGAAGGACTAGTATGGGTATTAGTTGATGATGCTTTTAAAGGAGTTATCCGCTGTAGATTATGTTCTTGCTGAAGACTCTTATATCCTATCTTATACAGGTTCCTTGAGAAAGGGTATATCACTGATAGAGAGTAAACGTCAGAAAACGAAGACTTCACGTCTACAACCATATAGAAAAAAGCGGAAAGATGAAACAAAGGAATCTGCTTGAAGACTATCACACGACTTGCAATGGCATAGAACGCATATTATAAAGTTCAATAACCGGAAATTAGCTCCTGCGATGATAAATAATAAGGATATCAAAGCCTTTACACCAAAACCGCTTTACTTTACACCTGTTACACTTGTTTCTTCATTGCCCGCTGCATTTTTCGCTCTGTATCACGCTTTGCAATTGAATCTCTTTTGTCATAAAGCTTCTTTCCCCTCGCAACGGCAATTTCTATTTTCGCTTTTCCACGGTCATTCAAATAAATCCTAAGAGGAATTAGTGTTATACCTCCAACCTTTAGTTTCCCAATCAGTTTATTTATCTCGCGTCTGTGCAAAAGAAGCTTTCTAGGCCTCAAGGGATCAACGTTAAATCTATTCCCCTGCTCGTACGGGCTGATATTCATTCCCAAGATTAAAACTTCTCCATTTATTATTTTGGCATAGGCTTCCTTGATACTGACCTTTCCGTTCCTAATTGACTTAATTTCAGTCCCTGTCAAAACAAGTCCAGCCTCATAAACCTCATCGACAAAATATTCATGTCTTGCTTTTTTATTATTTGCTATTACTTTCATATTTAAACCATAGTCTTAATCGCCGCCATTTTTTCAAGTGGAAAATATCTATACACAACTCTGCCCAAAATTTTCTTAATCGGTACATTTCCTACATCAGGAGACCTGCTGTCCGTACTGTGCAATCTGTTATCTCCAACACAAAAATAGCATCCATTATCTACTACCCTCTCGCTCATATTGTAGCCTTCCATTCCCTCAAGGCTTACATTATCTACGAGTTCTTTGCCATCCACAATAATTCTTCCTTCGTCAATCTTAATAGTTTCTCCAGGAAGTGCAATAACCCTCTTGATGAGAATTTTACTTTTACCTTTTGAATCCTTCAATTTGGATTTAAAAACCACTATATCCCCACGCTCAGGCGATACCCTCTTGTATGCTACACGGCTTACAAAAGCTCTGTCACCCGAACTCAAGGCTGGCTCCATAGAGTTTCCCATTACATTTACAGGTCGAATGAACTGCATTATTATAAAACTTACAGCTGCGGCAATTGCGAACTCTTTTATAACCGTTTTCAAATCAACACCACCCTAAAAATCAAACTATACCCTGCTGTTCTGTAAATTCACAAAACAAATCATATTCATCATTTTATCAAACCTATTTTATTGAAAGGATATAATCTTATCAAGGCCTTGCCGATAATTCTGTCCTTGTGAACAGGACCCACCTCATTTCGTCTGCTGTCAATGCTCACAGTTCTGTTATCTCCCATAACAAAATAGCTGTCCTTTGGCACGACGTAATTTACAACATCTCCCGGTGTGCCACCCTCATTAATATAAGGCTCATCGATAACTTTACCGTTTATTGATACCTCATTGTCTGAAATATTTATAACATCTCCCGGCATCCCTATGATTCTCTTAATTAAAAGTTTTTTTGCTTGGCTAGGTTCAGCCGTATTCATAGGAATGTCTGATTTGAATATTATAACATCTCCTCGATGCGGACTGGATATCTTGTAATTTATTTTACCTACTATCAGATAATCTCCACCATAAAAGCTTGGCTCCATTGAATGCTCTCGCACCACTGTCGGCACGATTAACTGCATAAGCAAAACAGCAATAAACGCAGCAATTATTATGCTCTTTACCCAGTCATTTAGCTCGCTGCGCCGCTTTGCTTTAGTCTTTTTTTCGGGCTTAGCTTCTATTTCTTTTTTTTCTGATGTTTCAATTTTGTCCATTTCTATTTCTTTTTTTTCTGATGTTTCAATTTTGTCCACTTCATTTTCGTTTATTTCTTCATTCGAATTTTTTATTTCAGTCACTATTTTATATCCCCTTTAAATATATTATTTACTGCCTTGACAAACAAATTATCCGGCTTCGTTTCAAATGTTTTTTCACTGAGTTCAGCCAAAATATCATCATCAGCAAACTCTGGAAAGCTGAGCTTGTTTGCACAGAGCAATTGATTTCTTATGCTAAGTTCTCTTATTTCTCTCCCCCCATATTTGGAATCTCCAACAATTGGATGTCCAATGTATGAGAGATGAGCTCGTATCTGATGCATTCTTCCAGTCATTAGCTTAACCTCTGTCAATGTATATTTTACACCTTTGTATTCTCCGTACTTTAACGGATTAACTTTAGTATGTATAGCTTTGCTTTTTTGATTGCTTGTTTCTGATATACATGTTTTAAATTTACCGTTGACTTCGATTTTTTCCATATAACCATGCAAATCTAATGGAGCCTTAATTTCACCTTGGCAAATTGTCAAATACGATTTCTCAATATCTCGGTTTTTGAAAATTTCATTCAATCTACGTAGTGAATCGGTGTTTTTTCCAAAAACTACAAGCCCCGATGTATTCCTATCGAGCCTATTAGCAGGTGATGGCGAGAATGTATTTGAAAATCTCGGATTATAGCTTTCCGTATCAATCAGATATGAAACCACCTGGTTTGTTAAGTGATTTTTCTTTTCATTTGCATCGCCATGCGTGAGAATACCTGGATTTTTAAAGACAATTAAAACATTATCCCCTTCATATATAATTTTAAAAGTTCTATCTGTTCTTGTTACTTTTTTTCTTACAGAAAGCTTATCTATCTTTTCATCATCGAGATAGAGTGTTATTATATCTCCCTCTTCAAGAAACGCATCGATCTTTGATCTTTTTCCATTGACCTTCACATCTTTTCGGATTATTTTGTAAATTCCTGAAAGAGTTGCCTTCGGTAAATATTTTCGCAGGAATCTGTCTAGCCTCTGTCCTGCATCATTAGGCTTAATTTCTATATTTTTCACGCTTTCCATTATACACTATGTTCCTAAAAATTGGAAATTCAAAACATATAAAACATTGAATATATTGAGATTTTTTTTGTTTTGTGTTAAATTTATATTAGAAATCAGAAAATACAGGGGGAAGCATGAAGCAGTTAAGGGAATTTATATATGACAAAAGTGATATTCTAGTTGCATTGGTAATTTTACTCATTGCAGCTCTTGTGATATTTTGGCGCTTTGAAGCGATTGCCGATTATCCTTCAACGCTCGTTGACAATGATAACATCAAATCTGCAAGCGAATCTTCGGAAAAGCATAAGACCAAAAATGAAGCTAAAGATAATGAAAAAACATCCGAAAAAAATAGTACCGATTCCAAGGCAGAAAATAACGAGAAAGACTCGTCAGATATTTACAGTGATGGTGTAACAAAAAAAGAGGCTAATATCTCAGTCCAATCAGGCTCTGCCATTGAGGCTGCTGAAAGTCTTGTAAGTCTAGGATATTTTTCATCTTATGATGATTTTGTTTCAATATGTAATAACGCAGGAATTGACTCTAATTCTATAAAGGCAGGCAACTTTAATATCCCTGCTGGTTCATCCAAGGCTGATATCGCTAGAATTGTTTGTCAATGATATCGGTGTAATTTTTGATTTTCTCTTATATTCAGTATTTGCCTGAAATCGCAACTATTTTGTATGCGATATAATATAAATTTATGCTGTTAGGAGACAAGGAGGAAAAAATGGCATTAATTACAAGTGAAGAAATGTTCCGCAAAGCACTTAAAGCTGATTACGCAATCGGGGCATTTAATGTAAACAACATGGAAATTATACAGGGAATAGTTGAAGCAGCAGGCGAGGAAAACGCTCCGCTAATTTTGCAGGTTTCTGCAGGTGCAAGAAAGTACGCAAAGGGACCTTATCTTAGACATCTTGTTGAAGCAGCTATTGAGGATACGGGCGTAGATGTTTGCCTTCATCTAGACCACGGCGAAGATTTCGAAATCTGCAAACAGTGCGTTGATGACGGATTTACATCAGTAATGATAGATGGTTCAAAGCATCCTTTCGAGGAAAATATTGCGCTTACAAAGGAAGTAGTTGAATACGCTCACGCACATGGCGTCGTTGTGGAGGCAGAGCTTGGCAAGCTAGCAGGAGTTGAAGATAACATTAACGTAGATGCTCGCTCAGCAACATTTACAGATCCTGATGAAGCCGCAGAATTCGTAGAAAGAACTGGTGTTGATTCACTCGCTATTGCCATTGGCACAAGCCATGGAGCATATAAATTCAAGGGGGATCCTTACCTTGATTTTGAAAGACTTAAAGCAATCCACAAGCTTATCCCTGATACACCTCTTGTTTTGCACGGTGCATCAACTGTTCTCAAGGAGTTTGTAGATAGATGTAACGAATACGGCGGTAAAATCCCAGGTGCACAGGGCGTACCTGAGGAAATGATTAGAGAAGCCGTTAAGCATGGTGTTTGCAAGGTTAACATAGATACCGACCTAAGGCTTGCAATGACAGCTGAGATTAGGAGAGTATTTATAGAACAACCTGATGTATTCGATCCTCGCAAATACCTAGGACCTGGACGAGAGGCAATTAAGAGAATGGTTCAGCACAAAATACGCGACGTGTTGAATGCTTCAAATAAAAGATAATTTATCCTCTAGTCTAATTTATGGGTGCTATTCCATACCTAACGGATAGCATCCATATTATTAATATCAAATAATAATATTGGTGACAAAATTTATGAATAGACAAGCTAAAATTCTTTTGTTTTTGACACTATTAACTTTATTCTCTTGGGTAGCATATGTAATATGTGTATACCATGATGTAAATTATACGTATATTTCTATTTTAAGAATAACTTCCCAAGTAGCTGTTTTGCTATTTGGACTAGTTTTAGCTTACTTCAGGTACAAAAATAGAAATAAATAATAAAAAGAGAGATGTCAGGACATTTACTCTTATAAAAAACGGGATTAATCTCCCGGTTTTTATTCTTGATGGTGTTTAATATTATATATGAAAACATTTTTGTAACGCTTTATATTCACCTAATGCCAATATAGTGACATCCCTTGAAAGTTTTATATCCGGTGTAACTTCAACATTGCTTTCACCAGCAGATTTAATGACGAGAATATTGATACCATATTTTCTGCGAATATCTAGTTCTCCAATCGTCTTTCCCACCCATGCATCCGGTACCTGAACTTCAAAAATAGCGTGATGATCATCAATTTCAATATAGTCATAAATATGGTCTGCCGTATATCTTATTGCTGCCCATTTAGCCATTTGTTTTTCCAGATAGACTACATTGTCCGCTCCGTTGCGAAGCAAAAATTTTGCCTGTACATCACGCTCCGCACGTGAGACAACATATTTTGCACCTAATTCTTTAAGTAGAGATGTCGTTTCAAGTGAATTCTGAAAATTTCCGCTTATCGTTACATAGCAAACATCAAAATTCCCTATGCCTAAAGAACGCAAAAAATCAGCATTTGTGCTATCCCCTATCTGTGCATTTGTCACAAAAGGAAGTACATCATTGATTCGCTCCTCATTAGTATCTACAGCCATAACCTGATAACCAAGTTTGGTAAGCTCCATACCTATATGCCTACCAAAGCGACCGACCCCAATCAACAAAATACTTTTCATAAAATATTATCCTCTTTTCTATCCAACCGTAATCTTCTCTTTCGGCATCCTTGAATTACCGTTTCTTGTGCCAGAAAGGGTTGCATAAATCAACGTAAGACCTCCGACTCTTCCTAGATACATAATCACGATAAGAACTATCTGCGAAGGTATGTGTAGTTTCGGTGTAATACCAAGTGTCAAACCTACAGTTCCTACTGCCGATGCAGTCTCGTATAAACCTGAAGACAATGGAATCCCTTCATATGAGCTGATAAAAATTGCTCCACAAAAGAACAGCACAAGATACATGGTAAGAATTGTGGTAGCCATATTAACAGCAGCATAATCTATTCTACGCCCAAAAAATTGTGCGCTTTCTCGTCTTCTAAAAGTTGCCACTGCATTCGCAAGCAAAACTGCAAACGTGGTGGTTTTGATACCTCCGGCAGTAGAGCCTGGTGATCCTCCTATAAGCATTAACAAAATCATCAAACCTTGTGATGCACCGGTCATTTCTGAAATATTTACTGTATTAAAACCTGCTGTCCTAGGTGTTATCGACTGAAATAAAGACGCAAGTATACGCTGACCAATCGGCAAATTTCTAAAATCTGCAAAGAAAAAGAAGATTGTCGCAAAGGCAATTAGAAATATGGTGGTAACAATAATTACCTTGCTTTGCATTCGATACCTGTGAAAATTTAGCTTATTTTCACAAATATCACTCCATGTTACAAACCCAATCCCACCAGTCACAATCAATGCCATTATTGTGATATTGATTATAGGATTATATACATATTCGGTAAGAGACGGATATAAATTATCAGCACGCCCCAGCAAATCAAATCCTGCATTACAGAATGCTGAGATTGAATGAAATACTGCCATCCAGATACCACGTGAACCATAATCACGACAAAATACAGGCAGCATAACTAATGCTCCCATCAATTCAATGATTAAAGTTCCGCGAAGTATAAACCGCGTCAAGCGAACTATCCCACCTACTTTTGGAGCTGAAATCGCATCCTGCATTGTGCTTCTTTGCATAAGGGATATTTTCCTGCCTGACAGCAATGCAAAAGATGCTGCTACAGTTACGACCCCAAGCCCTCCAATTTGGATAAGTATCAAAATTAAACTCTGTCCAAAGCTTGACCAGTAGGTGCCTGTATCTTGGACTACCAGTCCGGTGACGCAGACTGCCGAAGTAGCTGTAAACAGGGCCTCATTAAATGGAGTAACTATTCTCTCTGTTGTAGATATAGGAAGCATGAGTAATAAAGCGCCAAGCAATATCACACCTGCAAAACCCAGTATAATAGTCTGAAAGGATGAAAGACGTCGCTTTTTATATATATATTCACTCAACATTAAAAAAGCCCTTCTAATTTAGTGTATTTTCTATCTACTGTAAGTTGCTTTATTCAAAAGTTCTTCTTTCATATCCCACAAATCCTGTGATAGATCAACATAATAGGTCTGTGGATTTTCAAATCTAAGCATCTCATCCCAAAGCGTCTTCATCTGTTCTTCACAGTTCTTTTTAATCTCCTCAATTCCTGGAGAATTATACACGCATTTTCCATTTATAAATAGAGGAACCCTGATGTTTTTAGCGTAGAAGTTTGTAAGCGTCTTCCTCTTCCAGATAGCATTTGGGTCAAAGATTTCATAGCTTTCTCCCTCTCCACATTCTGCTGGTATAGTCTCTCCATCCACAGTGATTACATCAGCTAAAGCCTTATTATTATCCTTGTCAAATAGCCTGTAAAGAGTTTTGAAGCCAGGGTTTGTTATCTTCTCAACGTTTTCCGATACTTTAATCTTTGGAATAATATTGCCATCTTTATCTTCAAGTGCGACAAGTTTATATACACCGCCAAATACAGGTTCAGATTTTGCTGCAATCATTCGCTCTCCTACACCAAAAGAATCTATTTGCGCTCCCTCAAGGAGAACATCACGAATAATATATTCATCAAGGCTATTAGAGATAACTATTTTGCAGTCTTGAAGCCCCGCATCATCGAGCATCTTTCTCGCCTTCTTTGTAAGGTAAGTGATATCTCCGCTGTCTATCCTTATGCCCATACTCTTCGGCTTCTTTTCCTTGAACACCTTGATAGCCGCAGGAACGCCTGATTTGAGTACATTATATGTATCTACAAGAAGCACACAGTTATCAGGATAAACCTCGGCATATGCTTTAAATGCATCATATTCCGTAGGAAACATCTGTACCCAGCTATGTGCCATAGTTCCAGTAGCAGGAATGCCGTGGTCTCTATCTGCAATCGTACATGCAGTAGCCGCACACCCTGCTATGTAAGTAGCTCTTGCTCCATATATAGCAGCTGCTGACCCGTGTGCACGTCTTGTACCGAATTCCATAACAGGTCTACCTGCCGCCGATCTCACAATGCGGCTTGCCTTAGTCGCAATGAGGCTCTGATGATTTATGATAAGCAAAATCATAGATTCAACAAACTGAGACTGAATAACCGGTCCCCTTACAGTTAAAATCGGCTCATGTGGGAAAATAGGTGTTCCCTCTTCTATTGCCCAGACATCACAGCTGAATTTGAAATTTTCAAGATATTTAAGGAAGTCTTCGCTGAAACATCCTTTGCTTCTAAGATAATCGATATCTTCCTTCTCGAATTTCAAGTTCTTGAGATATTCAATAACCTGTTCAACGCCAGCCATAATCGCATATCCTCCGCCATCAGGAACCCTCCTGAAAAACATATCAAAATACGCGATTTCATCTCCCATGCCATTAGCAAAATATCCATTTGCCATAGTAATTTCATAAAAATCAGTGAGCATGGTCAGATTTTCTTTTGTAATCATTTCTTTTTCCTTCTTTTCTTTATTTTTAAACAATTTCTACATTTTAAGAACACGCTTAATTATACTAGATTAGAGCATTTTCTTCAAGAATTCACCAGTGTAAGATCCTTTCACTTTAACTACATCTTCCGGTGTTCCTTCAGCAATTACTCTACCTCCACCTGTCCCGCCATCAGGTCCCATATCTATTATATGATCGGCTCTCTTAATCACATCAAGATTATGCTCAATTACAACTACAGTATTGCCAGCCTCAACCAAAGCCTCAAGTACGTGAATCAATTTGTGCACATCTGCAAAATGCAGCCCCGTAGTAGGTTCATCAAGTATGTATAGAGTCCTTCCTGTCTGCCTCTTTGAAAGCTCTGAAGCGAGCTTAACACGCTGTGCCTCTCCGCCAGAAAGCTGAGTTGAAGGTTGACCAAGCCTTATATAGTCAAGTCCGACCCTATTTAGAGTTTCCAATTGTCTTATAACTGTTGGAATGTTCTTGAAAAAATTAAGGGCTTCCTCAACAGTCATCTCTAAGACTTCGTATATATTTTTACCCTTATACTTTATCTCCAGAGTTTCTCTATTGAATCTCCTTCCCTTGCAAACCTCGCACGGCACGTATACATCTGGAAGAAAATGCATTTCGATTTTAATTATTCCATCACCTTTGCAGGCTTCACAGCGTCCGCCTTTCACATTAAAACTGAATCTGCCCTTCTCATATCCACGTAATTTCGCCTCAGGTAATGCCGCAAAAAGTTCTCTAATCGGAGTAAACATCCCTGTATATGTAGCTGGGTTCGATCGTGGCGTTCTACCTATTGGAGACTGGTCAATATCTATAACCTTATCTATATGCTCTAGACCTTTTATAGCCTTAACCTCGCCGCCCTCCTCAGCCGCACCGTTGAGTTTATGTGCAACTGTTTTGTACAAAACCTCATTTATTAGACTGGATTTTCCGGATCCCGAAACTCCCGTTACGCACACAAATTTTCCGAGAGGAATGTCCACATTTACATTCTGCAAATTATTCGCAGCCGCACCTTTAATTTGAATTTTCTTACCATTTCCCGGTCTTCTATGCTTTGGAACTGAAATCTTCTTCGCACCAGACAGATACTGTCCAGTAATGGATTCCGGAATCTTCTTTATCTCCTCTACTGTGCCCTGAGCTACAAGCCTTCCGCCATTTACTCCCGCTCCTGGCCCTATATCAATGATTTGATCCGCTGCATACATTGTATCTTCATCGTGCTCCACTACCAAAAGCGTATTTCCCATATCAGTAAGTCTTCTCAGTGTTTTAAGTAATTTAGCATTATCCTTCTGATGTAACCCTATACTTGGTTCGTCAAGGATATACAAAACACCCATCAGCCCCGAACCGATTTGGGTTGCTAGACGGATTCGCTGCGATTCACCACCACTAAGGGTACCGGCGCTTCTGCTTAGTGTTAAATATGAAAGACCAACGTCAATGAGGAACTTCAGCCTTTCCTTTATTTCCTTTAAGATCTGAAGCCCTATTATTGAATCCTTCTCATTAAGTTCAAGACACTCAAAAAACTCATACGCATCAGATACTGACATATCGTTTATCTCCGATATGCTTTTGTTTCCAACAGTTACAGCAAGAATTTCCGGTTTTAGCCTCGCACCTTTGCAATCCGGGCAAGGCTTATTTGTCATGTACTGCTGAATCCTTTCTTGCATAAAGTCAGAAGCAGTTTCTCTATATCTTCTCTCAAGATTATTTATAACGCCCTCAAATGGATGGTCCATCTGAGATTGACGCCCTGATCTTCTGCTGACATATGTGTATTTTAGATGTTTGCTTCCCGTACCGTATAGGAGTGCCTTCATGAATTTTGCAGGCAGTTTTTTAAGAGGTAAGGAAATATCAACGCCGTACATTTCAGCAAGCGCCTCAACCTCTTGGCGATAGAAACCCGAAAACTCCATAGATGCATATACACGGCCAAGAGCACCGCCAGGTATCGACTTTTCATAATCAAGCAATTTCTCAGGGATGATGCTCTGTATAAATCCTAGACCGTTACAAGTAGGGCAGGCTCCAAATGGGCTGTTAAACGAGAACGACCTAGGCTCCATATCTTCAAGGCTGACTCCATGAATAGGGCATGCAAATTTTGTTGAAAACATTCTTCTATGATTCCCAGCTGTTTTGTTTTCTTCGCTCTGATCTGATTCCGCTGTGTTATCTTGGGCTGATTTACGGCTAACTTCTTCAACAACCACAAGTCCATTGCCGTGAGCTATCGAAATTTCAACTGCTTCCGCAATCCTTCCTTCTTGCCCCTCAGAAACAACAATTCGATCCGTAACAATTTCGATTGTATGTTTGAAGTTTTTTTCCAGCTTAATCTCATCTTCGCCAAGAAGATACTCTTCACCATCTACAATTACCCTATTAAAGCCTTCTCTCTTCAGCCTTTCAAGTATCTTTACATGTTCTCCTTTTCGTTCCTTTATCACCGGAGCAATAACCTTGAACCTTGTGCCATCCTTCATCTCCATTATATGGTCAACAATTTGATCGACCGACTGGCTTGAAATTTCACGACCACATATTGGACAATGTGGTACACCTATCCGAGCAAATAAAAGTCTAAGATAATCGTTAATTTCTGTAACTGTTCCAACAGTTGATCTCGGGTTATTACTCGTAGTTTTCTGATCAATAGAGATAGCTGGAGAAAGTCCCTCAATAAACTCAACATTAGGCTTATCCATTCTACCTAAGAACTGCCTTGCATAAGCTGATAAACTTTCAACATATCGTCTTTGACCTTCTGCATATATGGTGTCAAATGCAAGTGATGTCTTACCAGATCCTGATAGACCCGTCAAAACAACCATTTTATCGCGTGGAATATGCACATCTATATTTCTTAAATTATTTTCCTTTGCCCCTTTGATAAAAATCTCTTTTGTTGTCATTTACTTCCTTTCACAAAACACTTATAAGCTCGCAAAAATTAAATTTGCTACAGCTGAATCTGCTGCAATTTCTTTCTTGATAATAAAATCAAAGTGCCGCCTTATATTCAAGTATCCTATCACGTAGAATTGCCGCACGCTCAAACTGTAAATCGTCGGCTGCAACCCGCTTTTCCTTCTCAAGAATGCCGACGTATTCCTTGAGCTCTTTCTTGGTCATATCAACAGGAGATTTACCCTTGAATTTATCATCTTCATTTTCAGCCGACTTTGTTGCTTCAATTACCTGCCTTACAGCCTTCTCTATTCCCTTAGGTGTTATGCTATTTTTTTCGTTATATTCATTTTGAATTTTGCGACGTCTATTAGTTTCATCAATAGCCGTCCTCATAGCATTGCTTATTTCATCTGCATACATCAAAACTCTACCGTTTACATTTCGAGCAGCACGACCTATGGTCTGAATAAGCGATGTTTCTGTCCTGAGGAAGCCCTCTTTATCTGCATCGAGAATTGCAACAAGTCCAACCTCAGGCAGATCAAGCCCTTCTCGCAATAGATTTATACCCACAAGTGCATCAAATTCACCAAGTCTTAGATCTCGTATAATTTCTAGTCGTTCAAGTGTGTCAATTTCAGAGTGAAGGTATCTGACCTTAAGCCCTACCCCCTTTAGGTAATCTGTTAAATCTTCCGCCATTCTCTTTGTCAGAGTTGTAATGAATGTCCTGTTGCCATTCGCAGTGGTCTTCTTGATTTCGCCAATTAAATCATCTACCTGGCCCTCCGTCTTTCTCACCTCAATCGGAGGATCAAGAAGCCCTGTCGGTCTTATAATCTGTTCTGCAGTTATGCCATTTGATTTTTCTTTTTCATATGTTGCAGGCGTAGCACTTACAAATAAGACCTTCTTCGCCAGCTTCTCAAACTCCTCAAACCTGAGAGGTCTGTTGTCGAGAGCGGACGGCAGCCTAAATCCGTAATCTACGAGCGATTGCTTCCTGCTCCTATCTCCTGCATACATTGCCCTAAGCTGAGGGAGCATCACATGGGATTCGTCTATCATCACGACAAAATCATCAGGGAAGTAGTCCATAAGAGTATACGGTCTTGTCCCCGCTGGCAAGTTGTTAATATGCCTTGAGTAATTTTCAATACCCTTACAAGTTCCAACCTCTCTGAGCATCTCCATATCATATCTTGTCCTCTGCTCAATCCTCTGTGCTTCAAGAAGCTTTCCCCTGTCCTTGAACCACTTAACTCTGTCCTCAAGCTCCTCTTCAATTGTAACCAGCGCCTTCTGCATTTTATCTTTGGATGTAACATAGTGTGATGCTGGATATATTGCAACGTGATTCCTTATTCCTAGAATCTCACCTGTTATAGGATTCAGTTCCTTGATTGTATCTATTTCATCCCCAAACATTTCAACCCTTATCGCCTTGTCGGAGCCTGCTGGGAATATATCAATCACATCGCCCCTAGTTCTGAATGTGCCCCTATCAAATTCCATATCATTTCTATTATATTGAATGTCTACAAGCTTCATTAATATATCTCGTCTTGACTTAATCATTCCTGGTCTTAAAGATAACATCTGATTTTCGTAGTCAAACGGACTTCCAAGACCATATATACACGAGACCGATGCCACTATAATTACATCTCTTCGTTCGGCAAGAGCAGCTGTTGCGGAGTGCCTAAGTTTATCTATCTCTTCGTTTATATCTGAATCCTTTTCGATATATGTGTCTGTCGACGGAACATAAGCCTCCGGCTGATAGTAGTCGTAGTATGACACAAAATATTCAACAGCATTTTCGGGGAAAAATGCCTTAAATTCACCATGCAGCTGGGCGGCAAGTGTTTTGTTGTGAGATATGACGAGTGTAGGTTTCTGAATCTTTTCTATCACATTTGCCATTGTGAATGTCTTCCCTGATCCAGTAACACCAAGAAGGGTTTGATAATCCTGCCCATTGCAAAATGCTTTTGCCAATTTATCAATTGCCTGAGGCTGATCTCCCGTTGGCTTGTAATCTGATATTAAGTGAAACTTTCCCATATTTCTCCTCATCCTACATGCGTAAAAAACCGCATGTATGGGTCTGTCAACCCAACTATACGGTCTACATCTTATAACTATTAAAAAAACAATACTACTTCTAAAGAAGCTCTATTAACCTCCCGAGCTCCTCATCTCCAGCATCAGGCTCCTTTGTCTTTTCAGCTTGCTCACGGTAAACATCCATCAAATCACTGAATACCTCCGCAATCGACGGTGGCGTATAGCTTATCGTATTTGCTCCCGCTGCAATTGTCTGCTTTATAGACTCTTCCGTAGGTCCACCCGTTGCAATTATCGGAATCTTAGGAAAATCTTTTCTGATATTTGCAACTATCTCGGGAGTCCTTGAACCGGCGGAAACATTTAAAATAGTGGCTCCAGCATCAAGCCTTGCCTGTACATCTTCTAAATCGTTAACCACGGTTACTATTATCGGAATGTCAATTACCCTTTTTATTAGCGCGACATTCTTGTTGCTCATTGGTGCATTCACAACCACTCCATATGCTCCTTGAGCTTCGGCATCTTTTGCCATCACAGCCGTCCTAAATCCCTGTGTTGTGCCGCCTCCAACGCCAGCAAGAACAGGAATTGAAGATGCGTTAATTATTGTCTGAGATATTATCTGCTGCGGTGTATATGGATAAACGGCTAGAACAGCATCTGCATTACAGTTTCTAATCGTAGCTATATCAGTTGTAAATATGACAGACTTAATCCTCCTGCCCATTATAACTATGCCCTTAGCCGTCCATATAACCTCAGGCACCTGCAAGCTCTTTGCTCTAAGAGTGCCTGTTATTCTTGGTATTTCTTTATTCATGCGCAAACCTCCTATAGAAAGGAATATCGAAAATTAGTACAATAATTATATAGTATTTTGTGCTATAATACAATTATGATTACAGAAGCAATTATCAAAAAAACAATCAAGAATTACAAGGATACCGATGATAGCAAAACTCGATCAAAGTACGGATCTGTCGCCGCAAAAGTTGGTATTTCAACGAATTTTTTGCTTGCAAGCAGTAAGCTTTTACTGGGCTTAATCGTAAACAGTATATCGATTGCAGCAGACGGAATAAACAACCTCAGCGATGCCACATCATCAGCCATAACTTTGATAGGATTTCGAATGAGCCAAAAGCCAGGAGACAAGGACCATCCTTATGGACACGCGCGCAGCGAGTACATCGCTGGCATGATCGTCTCGGTTTTAATAGTTGTCGTTGGCATCGAGCTCTTCAGATCATCCTTCTTGAAAATACTTAACCCAGCGAAGATTACAAGCAGCGTGTGGGTGTACGTTATTTTGTTGCTCTCTGTAATCGTGAAATTATGGCAGAGCAGATTTTATCGTAAGATAGCTACCATGATTAATTCTGTGGCACTCGAAGCAACTGCGACGGATAGCAGAAATGATGTGATTACTACATCGGCAGTAATTATAGGTATGTGCATTTACCACTTCACAAAGCTCAACATAGACGGATATGTTGGATGTTTTGTTGCAATTTTCATCATCAAATCAGGGTATGACCTAATTAAGGATACTGCGAGTCCTCTTCTCGGTGAAGCTCCAGATTCAGAGCTCGTTCAATTTATTAAGGACAAAACAACTGATTTTCCTGGCGTATTTGGCGTTCATGACCTTGTTGTACACAACTACGGCCCTGGAGAAATCTTTGCGTCAATTCACGTTGAAGTTGATAGTCGCACCGACATTATGATAAGTCATGAGCTTATCGATGATATTGAAAAAATTTTTCTAGATAAATATGAGATCCACATTACATGCCATCTTGATCCAGTAGAAATTGGAAATCCGAAGCTTGATCTGATATCCAAGGTAATCTTTGATGAGATTAAGAACTGGGAAGGGCTTTGCAATCCTCATGACATTCGCATAGTTCCTGGTAAAAATCACTCAAATATTATTTTTGAAATCGTGGAAGAAAGAAACTCCAACGTAGACATATCTGCTGCAACCAAGGCATTTTCGACTCGATTAAAATCAATCGATCCAACCTTTGAAGTTAACATTAGATTCGAGCCAGACTACACCGGAGCAAAATAACAACACCTTATTGGATTTTGAATTGTAATGTTCTCTTGAGTTTTGATTTTAAATTGCAAGATTCTCTAAGGTCTTGATTTTGAATTATGATATTCTATTGAATTTCGATTTTGAATTGTAATGTTCTCTCGAAATCTGAAACATTACAATTCTTTTTTATCTTCTTCTATATCTTCAGCTTGGGCTATTTCGTGGTGCACGGGAAAAGCAAATTGCGTAATATAAATATCCTCATCATCACTCCAAGAATATCTTCCTCCTAGGTCTTTTGCAATTTTTTCACATGTCATTACGCCAATCTTTGTGCTTTCAACCTGCCTAGCCTCGTGGGATATTTTGTTTTCAAAACGAAACAAAAATTCTTCAGATTCCTTATCTGCGTCAGTATATTTCGTTATCGCATTAACTTTGATAGACTTTCTCTTATCTGCATATTTCATGATATTTGAGAATATGTTATCGAACAATCTTCTTAGCGAAGATATATCTGTTTCCACCAATTTCCCTTCAATTTTATAATCCATAGTTACAATGTATCCATAGCTTATCAATTCCGCAACATGCTCTGTTAATAGTTGCTGAAACAAAATATCACCGTCAAGTACCTCAAGTTTTTGAGGATTCTTCTTGCCTCCAAATACAAGGAAGTATTGAAAAAGCTTATCCGAAAGTTCTTTAAGCTGAAAAGCCTTGTTTCTACAAGCTTGAATGTATTGATGCAACTCATCTTCGCTTTCGTACTTTCCGCCTTCAATAATATCAAGGTAACCTACAAGAGAGGTTAATGGAGTCCTTATATCGTGTGACATCGAGGTAATAAGACGGCTATTAGCATCCCATGCTGCTTTTTCACCCTCAAGCCTTTCAATCAGCGAGTATCTCATGTTATCGATACCTTCTGCCAAAACACCAATCTCATCTGAACCCGATGTTTGTATATCTGCATTTATATCTCCGGAAGTGATACGAGTTACGTCTTTTGAGATATCAGCAATACGTGCCGTTATACTTGTAGTATAGGCCGTTACAACACCTAAAATTACTACAAATGCGACAATGAGCTCAACTATCTTCATTATCCTTCGGAAACCTTCTTCTCTATAAATCTCCATATATACATAGTAATCGTCATCTGAGAACGATACGACCCTATCATTTCCATTTATATGTTTTTCTGCGGTAAGCCTCGGGCCCCTCTTTCCATCCTTTTCCTTTTCTTTGTCGGTTGATTCTGTAATAGTAGTCTTTGCAGTTTCTATTTTTGTCGATCGAGATTCACCTTCAGCTACCCAGCCATCTTCAAAATATCCTCCGTAGTTGTCATATACGGTCAGATATGTGTAAGGGTTGTCTTCGAGCCATTTTTTCATTGATTCTGAATCAGTTGATGAAATATTCTTCTTCTTTATGTATTCTCTAAGTTCAGCAAAGGAGTTATCAAGGCTTTGTGAATATGCCTTATCGCTAGTATAGTAATTATACACAAGGGTACTTTCCAGCTTATTTAAAGCTACATATACTGCAAAGGCTAGCAATATTCCAATAATTACCGAAATCACAACCTTCATATTTAAAGGAATGATTAACTTTTTGCCTTTCTTACTTATCAATTCTATACCCCTTCCCCCATACTGTCTTCACTATGGATGGGTTGTTTATGTCCTCTTCGATTTTCTTTCGCAGATTGAGGACATGAACCATTATTTTATTGCCAGCACTTGGTGAGTACTCTTCTCCCCATACAGCCTCGTATAAATCTCTGTTTAATACAACCTCTCCCCTCTTTTCAAGAAGTGTATTCAGTATTGCATATTCTTTATCAGTCAAATTTATTCTCACTCCTGCCTTGGTAGCAATTCTTCTATCCTTATCTACAGCAACATGCTCCGACAAAACTTCAATGCCACGTTCAAGCTTTGCATGTCCCTGATAGTTGTTATACCTTCTCAGTAGTGATTTGATTTTTAACAAAAGATCAGTCTGGTCAAAAGGCTTCACTATATAGTCATCTCCGCCTTGGTTATATGCGTCTACTTTATCGTCATCCTGTGATTTAGCTGTCAAGAATAAAACAGGAACATTGGAAAATTTCCTAATTTTTCGGCAAACTTCTATGCCGTCCATGCCTGGCATCATAATATCAAGGATTAAAAGATCAAGGTTGCGAATTTCAAGCACCTTTAGTATTGCTTCCTGACCGTTAGCTGCGGTTTCTGTTTCATAACCCTCACTCCTTAATAGGACTGATACAACCTGCCTAATATCGGCATCATCATCAACTATTAAAACTCTTCCCTTGCTCATAAGCTCTGCCTCCTCTGAAAATCCTCAAAATTTAAATCACTCAGATCTTCAAGATATATATCTGCTACCTGTTTTATAGCTTCTTGATCACCGTGACTAACCTTATCATATACACCAACTACAGGCATCCCATAAGCCTTAGCAGTTATCATTGAATATAGACCATCTTCAAACAACCAAGTTTCCTCGGGCTTTGTTCCCATTTTATCCATTGCAAGCTGGAATATATCAGGGTAATTTTTCCCCTTGCCCACCTCTGTCGCTGTGTAAATTCCAACAAAATATTTTTCTATTTCTAGCCTCTTAAGACCTATCTCAATCAGAAATCTATCCGTTGAAGTTGCAATTGTTGCAGGAATTTTTGAATCCCTAATCCAATTTAAAATGCGCATAACACCCGGCTTAAGCTCTATCTCATTTCTATACGCATATTCGACCTGATCATGAATTCCTTTTTTAAGAAATTCCCTGCTCTCGTTAATCGAAAATTTCTCCCTCATATAGTCAATGACCTCATCCATTGTCATTGAAAAGAAAATATCCCCAATGCTTTTATCTACATCAATGCCTAAGCTTTTGAGGACATTATATCCTGAGTCATGCCATGCCCCCATTGAATCAAACAATGTACCATCAACGTCGAAAATCACACCTTTTATCATAAAATTTAACTCTCCAAAGATATTATTCCCCTGTTAATTATATCAGTTAAATAATTTCTGTTCAACTAATCACAGTCCTTTGACAAGAGCTCCAAAGAACCCGTAAAACTAAACTGAAATTCTGGATTGCTTGGAGTTTAATACTTAATTGATGCTATTCAAATTATTCTTATTTCCATACATCTGTATTGTCAAGACCGATTGATTTTGCTTTGAATATGGGATTTTGTCCTGCCTTTTTCTGTTCAACATAATCATGCAGTGCTTTGATTGCATATTTACCAAGCAACAAAATAGCAAAGCAGTTAATCAGTGCCATGAACCCCATAAGTATATCTGCTGTATTCCAAGCAAGCTGTAGATTTGAATTTGCCCCTATAAACACTGCAACTACAGCCACAATACGAAATATCGTCAATGCCGTCTTGCTTTTTGTTATAAACTTAAAATTAAACTCAGCATAGAAATAATTCCCAATTAGCGATGTGAATGCAAAAAGTGCTACTGATGCCGTCAAAATAGCAATACCAACTTCGCCAAAAACGGTGCTCACACTCTGCTGTACAAGAGGTATTCCATTGAGCTCGCCACCAATCTCATATTGTCCCGTACACAGAATAATAAAAATAGTGGTGGTACAAATTATTAATGTATCAATAAAAACTGAAACAACTTGAACAAGCCCCTGCTTTACAGGATGACTAACATCAGCTGCTGCCGCGGCATTAGGTGCTGACCCCATACCGGCTTCATTACTGAACAGTCCCCTCTTAACGCCCCATACTACACAGGAGCCAGCAAACCCTGCTGAAATCTTTTCAAAGTCAAACGCTTGGCTGAAAATTTGAGCAAAAATATCTGGTACCTTGCCAAGGTTAAAAAAGAAGATTACAAAACCTACTAACAGGTACACGCCCGCCATTATCGGCACTAATATTGACGATAATTTTGAAATTTTGTGTGCTCCTCCAAAGAATAAAAGCGCAGATATTCCAGCAAGAATAATCCCCAGAACCATCGCAACTATTTTGTAATTATCTCCTGAATAATGCTCAAAGGCCGACGCAATATTATATGCCTGTAGTCCATTAAATCCGAATGCAAATGTTAGTATTAGAAATACAGCAAATATTATGCCTAGCCACCTTGCCTTTAATGCTTTTTCAATATAATAAGCGGGGCCACCTTTAAAAATTGCTCCATCCGGTTCCTTGTATATTTGAGCAAGCGTTGATTCAACAAAAGCTGATGCAGCTCCTATAATTGCCATAATCCACATCCAAAACACCGCTCCTGGACCACCCATTACAATAGCGGTTGCAACACCTGCAATATTTCCAGTACCAACCCTAGAGGCGGTTGCTATCATGAGTGCCTGAAAAGATGAAATCCCTCCGTCGTGGCTTTTTTCACTCAGGACCTTGATAGCTTCTGGAAAGAGCCTTATCTGAACAAATCCGGTTCTAATTGTAAAGTAAATTCCAACTACAATAAGAACCCAGAAAAGAATATTACTGTACATAAAGCCGTTAATGCTATCAGTAATTTGAATTAGGGTATTAAAAAAATTAATCATGAAAATAAATCCTCCTATTTTAAATTTTATTTTCTAAATATTCTATATTTTTATTAATATATTCACAACCACAAAAGGATTGATAATACTACACTACTGTCAATTGATTGTTAAGGCAATCAATTGAATCTATCTTTATATACAATGTCAAATAGCCATTGCAGATTGACTCTTGGCTTGCTTTGGGCGTCGATAACTGGTTGAGCCATTTTATAAATATCTTTCTTTACTTCCTCAACATCTATATTTTTAATATCTATTTTTTTATAATGTCTATCGCTGCAATACTTCAATTCAAAATCACTATTAAAGTTATAAATTTCATCATTAGTATCATAGGAATACCTTTCTCCACCATAGCTAGCAAAGTATAGTTCATCTTCAGATTTAAAATTATAATTTTTAATGCAATTGTAGCCATCAAAATCATATTCTATACCATCTATCTCTGGAGTATTTATCCAAAACAAATTATCAACTACCATCATTAGTACAGGTTCTGTCCCCTCCTTATGTGGTGTATTCTTCGCGTAATACACGGAGTTGCTCTTTATATTTTCAAAACAAAAAGCTGTTATAAAAAGTAGTATTGGAATGGCTATAAACATTCTTATAATAAATTTCTTCACATCTTTCCTCCAAAATTCCTTAGCATGATATGATTTTGATTTTTTAAAAATCTTAAGCCTAGAAGGCTATCTAAAACAATATTAGATTTATTCCAATATGCCCTCGCTTGTTTAAATGATAATAATTCTAATCTAAAATTTAGGTGATTGTTAAGCTAATCAATTAAATTTATCTTTATATACAATATCGAAAAGCCACTGTAGATTCACTCTTGGCTTGCGTTGAGCGTCGATAACAGGTTGAACACTATTATAAATTTCTTTTTTTAAATTAAGAAGTTCTGTGACATCGAGGTTTTTTTCATTAAGATTCTTATCCACTGAATAGGTTAGATTAAACTTTCTATTAAATTCATAATAAGTCCTTTTGTTATCAAAAAAGTCGTAATATTTACCCTCCTGACCTCCTGTAAAAACACTTTGTGATTCTCCGTTATAGTTTTTATTAACGACTGAGTTTCCACCATCAAAGCTATACTCTATACCCTCTATTTCAGGAGTATCTATCCAAAACAAATTATCAACTACCATCATTAGTACAGGCTCTGTACCCTCTTTGTGAGGTGTGTTTTTAGCATAATATACCGAGTTACGCTTTATATTATCAAAGCAAAAGGCTGTTACAAAAATCAGTATTGCAATGACTATAAACACTCTTTTAATGATTTTCTTCACATCTTACCTCCAACATTCATTAGCATGAGATGATTTTGATTTTCTAAAAATCTTAAGTCTATGTGTGGTAATTAATATCTTTAGGCTATCTAAAACAATATTAGATTTACTCCAGTACGTCCTCACTTGTGGAAATGATAATAATTCTAATCTATTTTTTAGGCGATTGTTAAACTAATCAATTAAATTTATCTTTATATACAATGTCGAACAGCCACTGTAGATTTACTCTTGGCTTGCGTTGGGCATCGATAATAGGTTGCAGTTTGTTATAAAGTTTTTGTTTTATTCCTTTATTATCTAATTTTGTAATCTGAATTTTTTCATGTCTATCATTGTGTGCAATTTCAGGATTAAAATTACAATCCAAAATAAGCCTTATTTCCCATTCGCCATCATCATAAATATAGTTTTTTTTACGAAATGGTGCTATGTATCCTATCTGTTTTCCATTTGAGGTGAAAAACTGCACACATGGCGGCCCATCAAAGTCATATTCTATACCATCTATCTCTGGAGTATATATCCAATCCATATTATCAACTACCATCATTAGTACTGGTTCTGTACCCTCTTTATGAGGTGTATGCTTAGCATAGTATACGGAATTACTCTTTATATTTTTAAAGCAAAAGACTGTTATAAAAAGTAGTATTGCAATGAGTATAAACGCTCTTTTAATGATTTTCCTCACGGTCTGCCTCATAGTCCACTCCAAATTCTAGCAGTAAATATTCATAGGTTTACATTCATTTTTTAAATTTTCTATATTATACACTATTTGCTGCCACATATAAATCACAACTATGACTGAGCTGTTTAATTTTTATAATAGGATTACGAATAAGTTTTAATTGACATCCCCATATTTTTAGTGGTAAAATTGCTCTGCAAATTGAAAATGATTTTCAATTTCATCCATATCATTCACATTCCGGATAATGAATGATAAAAAATTCAACAAAGCTCTTTGCCACCATTGAGTATTCCTTTACAGCAATCTCAATTTGGCATAGAAAGCAAACAGAAGGAGAAGTATATGACTTCTAATTACGCAACCAAACAAAGGGCAGCTATTTTGTCGTACATAGAAAAAATGGGCGATGATTATCAGTCTGCTTCAGAAATTCTTGAAGGATTGTCCGCGCTCGGCGAAAAGATGGGATTAACCACAATCTATAGGCATCTTAAAAATTTAGAGAATGAAGGTCTTGTGATAAGTAATCAGCTAGAGGGTGTGGCGTCAAAAGCTTATAGGGCTTCAAACCCTGACGACAAGTCCGAGAATATCAAATTTTACCTTCAATGTGAAGATTGTGGTAAGGTTGTGAATTTCAAGTGCCATGAAATTGGGCATCTTTATGCGCATCTGCAAAAGGACCACAGCTTTAGTGTAAATCCTGAAAAAACAATCTTCTATGGTCACTGTGGTTGCAAACACTAAGATAAAAACATTGTAATTATAATTAGAATATTATTAATAGCGATTATGAAAGGATATAATATGAATAAATTCTCAAAGTTATTGGCTCTGTCACTTGTTTTGGTGATGTGTGCTAGTTGTTTTTACGGTTGTTCCAGCAATAAAGATGAGGAAAAATCCTCAAAGAAAACAAAGGTCGTTGCAACAATCTTCCCTGTTTACGACTTCCTTAGAGAAATCGGTGGGGACAAGATTGACTTAACAATGCTTATGACCCCAGGTGCCGAAACACACAGCTATGAGCCTACACCTAAGGATATGAAAACAGTTAGCAACGCTGACTTATTCGCATATGTAGGTGGCGATTCTGATGAGTGGGTCGAAAAAATATTAGATGGTAATAAAAATGACAAAATGAAGGTTATAACGCTTATGGACTGTGTCAAAACAGTAGCCGAAGAGCATGTGGAGGGCATGGAAGAAGAACACGACCACGACCACGATGAAGACGCTGACAGCAAGAAGGATTCTGATACTGACAAGCATGATGAGCACGAGGACAAGGACAAAAAAGATGAGCACGCTGACGAGCACAAGGACGACCATGACCATGAGGACGAAGACAAAGATGAGCATGACCACGACCACGATAGCGATGAGCCTGAGCAGGACGAGCACGTTTGGACCTCACCTCAAAATGCGATTCAAATAGTAAAGAAATTAACTGCCGAGCTTTCGAAGGTGGATCCTGATAATGCGGATTATTACAAGAAAAACTCCGAAAATTATATCAAAAAACTTAAAGGGTTAGACAAAAAATTTGAAGATGTTGTGAAAAACGGCAAAAGAAAAGAGATAATCTTTGGAGATAGATTCCCATTCAGATATTTTGTTGACAGATATGGATTAAAATACTATGCTGCATTCCCCGGCTGCTCAACGGATACAGAAGCCAGCGCTAGCACAGTTGCATTCCTAACTAACAAGGTAAAAGAGGACCAAATTCCTGTGATTTTCCACATAGAGCTTTCGAACAACAAAATAGCAGAGAGCATAGCAGAGGCAACGGGCGCAAAAATCTTGCAGTTAAATGCCGTGCACAATGTAACAAAAGAAGATTTTGAAAAAGGTGAAACTTATTTGTCGCTTATGGAAAAGAATCTGAAACCGCTTGAAGAAGCTTTGAATTAGAAACCTTTTAACTACTGGCTTTTGAATTAGAATAAGGAGAGGTTATATGGCGTTAAACTATATAGCTTTGAACTAGAATAAGGAGTCGATATATGGCGTTAATTACATGCCGAAACTTATCTTTTGCCTACGATGGCAAATTCGTTGTTGAAAATTTAAATTTTGAACTTAATAAGGGGGACTATCTTTGTATAGTCGGCGAGAATGGTGCTGGTAAAAGTACCTTGGCTAAGGGACTATTGCGATTAAAAGCTCCTCATTCTGGTGAAATTTTGCTAGGAGATGGACTTAAGCCTAACGAGGTTGGGTATTTGCCACAGCAGACGCCTGCACAGAGGGATTTCCCTGGTAGTGTGTTTGAAATTGTGCTGTCTGGCAGGCTCAACAAGCGCGGGCTTTATCCGTTCTACAATAAGGCGGATAAAGAAGCCGCCCGTAGCAACATGGATGCCCTCGGAATTTCGCATCTATCGGCATGTTGCTACGGCGAGCTGTCAGGAGGACAGCAACAGCGTGTCCTCCTGGCCCGCGCCCTCTGCGCAACCGACAAAGTCGTCTTGCTCGATGAGCCTGTTACCGGCCTCGACCCACTGATGACACAAGATATGTACAAGCTCATCTACAGACTAAATCAAGAGATGGGCATTACAATTATAATGATATCACATGACATACACGGTGCAATCACATACGGTAGTCACATACTTCATCTCGACAACAGGCAACTGTTTTTCGGTAAGACAGACGATTACATGAACACACCTCTAGGAAAGCAATTCACAGGATGCCCTGTTTGCGATGATATTTCTGAAGAGCATAGATCACACGGAGGAGGCCATCTACATGAATGATTTTGTCCAAATGTTACAATTCCCATTCCTTCAACGTGCACTCATAGTCGGGATCTTAGTTTCATTATGTGCGGCTCTTCTTGGAGTAAGCCTAGTTTTAAAGAGATTTTCTATGATTGGCGACGGACTATCACACGTCGGCTTCGCCTCGCTTGCAATCGCATACGCCTTTAAAGCTGCACCTCTCTTAGTAAGCATACCCGTATGCCTTTTGTCAGCCTTCTTTGTGCTTAGAATCACTGAAAACTCAAAGATTAAAGGCGACGCGGCAACTGCTCTTCTTATGAGTGGCAGCCTTGCAATAGGTGTCATGGTTATTTCCCTGACACAAGGTATGAACACCGACGTATGCAACTACATGTTCGGCAGCATCCTTGCAATGAGCACCTCGGATGTGATACTATCCGTCATTTTATCAATCATTGTCTTAATTCTGTTCGTATTTTTCTACAACAAAATATTTGCGATAACTTTTGATGAAAATTTTTCCAAAGCAACTGGTATTCACACAGATGTTTATAACATGCTCCTAGCTGCTCTAACATCCATAACCGTGGTTCTCGGTATGAGGATGATGGGTGCTCTGCTAATCTCAAGCCTCGTTGTGATGCCTGCGTTATCCGCCATGAGGGTATGCAAAAGATTTTTAACAGTAGTAATAACATCTGCTATTATATCAATCCTTTGTTTTATCATAGGAATCTACATCTCTTACACGATGTCAACTCCAACCGGAGCAAGTATTGTAATCATAAATTTGGCTGTTTTCGCAGTATGCTCTGTCGTAGGAAGTGGCAAATCAAATTAATTCTGCTATAAGGAAGGTCGACAAATGAAAAAAACTCTAATATTTGCCCTCACTATTATTTTGCTGCTATCACTTTCAGGCTGTCTAAGCAATGACGCACAAAATAATGGCAAGCTCCCAAACGATTCTCAAAAAAATTCATCTGGGAATCAAAATCCCTCGAGCAATGCAACAAAACAGTCGCAAGGAGAAGGTAAATCATCAGATGCTGATTTGTCAAAAAGCAATGGGGAAGAATATCCTCATGACATTGCAAAGGACAGAAAAAAATTACGCAAAAAAAAGAAGGCTGAAATTGTTTTCAAAGACAATAATTACGTATCGTTAATTAACGATTGTTATCTTAACCCTGCTGCCTATGTCGGAAAAACCGTTGAAATTGAAGGTTTTTATATTTGGGATGGGCTTCGCACATATGTTGGGAGAAAAGGACCGAGCTGCCCTTGCTGTGCGACTGGTTTTGTAGGTATGGAATATCATGGGGATGATATGAGTGTTATAAACGATGCTCCCCCAGGCTCGAATGGCGGTGCAGCAAGCGACGCTTATAATCCCGAAGCCAAAAACCCTGATCCAAAATATGATAAATTCACAATAGGTGATACTTGGATTAAGGTTAGGGGATATATCCGTCAAGGGAGCGACCCTACAATCGGCTCATTTACATATATTGAAGCAATAACCGTTGAAGCAATGCCAAACAAAGGCACCGAAACAGTCAAGTAGATACCAAATTATATTTCTATATGATGATGCTAAAAGCAGTAGATGTTTCAAAACTACAAACTTCTACTGCTTTTTCTACAAAAGTTCATCTCATCCTGTTGCAAACATAGCTATAATTATTCTATTTCTCTAATGCCTCTGAGTTGCAACTATGTTAGCGCCTGTGTTACATACATTTTCGAGCAAGACATCGCCAACTTCTATTTTTTTTATTCCCTCTTTCTTTAAATCAATGTTTTTGATTTCCTCAAGTACAGAAAAGATTAAATTCTTGGGAACCGCTTCAGATGTCTTAACCGAAATCATCTGATATATACCAGTTTCTTCATCTTTACAAATTGGCACAGACGAAGTTACCATCCTCTTTGGATTTAGAACCTCATCCTTTCCATACTGCAAGCCTCTTGGACATTTATTGCCCTCAACTCTAATATTCTGTTCACTGTCCCCATATACCTTTAAATTACATCCAATGGGGCAATTAATACAAATCATTTCTCTCATATCATCTCTCATAATTTAATTATTCATCTTAAAAACCTTTTTAAGCAATTTGCTCATCTTTTATGTGCTATTTTACTTGGCAATGCAGTTTTACTTTTTCACTTGCCAATGTAGTTTCGCTTTTTTAATTGCCAATGCAGTTTTACTTATTTACTGTTGATTTATTGACTTAACGTAATCCGCAGCGCTCCTGCCTGCTAAGTAGGCGTGTTTGCTAACATTATCTACCAAATCATGAACATGAACAACATTTCCACAGGCAAAAATGCCTTTAACGTTGGTCTGCAAATTTTCGTCAACCTCAGGACCGCCTGTTGAATCCAGAATCTTAATGCCTGCTGTCTTTGACACCTCATTCTCCGGTATTAATCCAACCGAAAGCAAAAGCGCATCGCAAGGCCAGTATTTTGTTGTACCCTCAATAGGTTTAAAACCCTTGTCAACTTCTGCAATTGTCACGCCTTCAAGACGTTCCTTTCCGTGAATTTTAACTACTGTATGAGAAAGAAGGAGCGGTATGTCAAAGTCTTCAACGCACTGGGCAATATTTCTTTGAAGCCCACCAGATTTTGGCTGAATTTCTGCTATACAATGGACCTTGGCACCCTCAAAAGTCAGCCTTCGAGCCATTATGAGCCCAATATCACCAGAACCCAAAATAACGAAGTTTTTCCCAGGCATCCTACCTTCGATGTTTACAAGTCTTTGCGCAGTACCAGCCGTATAGATTCCTGCAGGTCTGCTCCCTGGAATTCTCAATGCTCCACGCGGCCTTTCTCTGCACCCCATTGCGAGAACTATACTTTTTGCGTGAATTTCTATCATGCCTTCAGATGACGATGCCGCATACACAATATGTGAACTGTTAGTTTCAGATTTTATTTCCATAACCATCGTTTCAAGCAAGTATGGGATTTGGGCTTCCCTTACCATATCTATGAATCTGCACGCATATTCTGGCCCCGTCAATTCCTCTTTAAACACGTGCAGTCCAAAGCCATTATGTATGCACTGGTTCAAAATTCCGCCCAGCTCAATATCTCTCTCAAGAATTAAAATGTTTTCCGACGAGATCCCCTGCTCATGCGCAGACATAGCCGCTGCAAGGCCTGCTGGTCCTCCCCCTATTATCACTATATCAACATTTATTTTTCTCATTCAACATCTCCTTGCCATTATGGTATTTTGTCATCGTCAACACTCAACACCATTATCATATTTTGTCATTTTCAACACTCAACGCCATTATCATATTTTGTAACCTTCAACATTCGACAAAATATATGACTCCCCACCTGACTTGGTTATTCTATCGACCGTGCATCCTAGATTTTTTGCTAAAATTTCAATCATCTTTGGCGTGCAAAATCCAGCTTGGCATCTTCCCGAGCCTGGTCTAACTCTTCGCTTTAAACCGTCAAGTGTTGTAGCACCAAGGGGTCTATTGATTGCGTCTTCAATTTCACCTTCAGAAACTTCCTCACATCGACATATCATCACACCATATTGGGGTTTAGATTTAATCATCTCACTTCTTTCGTCCATAGACAGTTCCGACAGAGTCCTATATGCCTTCCTTTCAGCCTTCCAATCGGATTTTTCAATGAGTTCAAAGCAGCCAGTTCTACCTGCGCTTTCCTTAACTATTTCTACAACATATTCGCCTATAGCAGGTGCACATGAAAGGCCTGGTGATTCAATACCAATAACATCTATAAATCCTGATATGTTCTCAAGTTCTTTTATGAGGAAATCATCCTCTGGTCTATGTGCTCTAATCCCAGCAAATGATGTGATAATTTTAGATGATGACGGCATAACATTAAGACTCTTCTTAGCCTTTTCTAAGATTTCTTCACTTCCCATCTGAGTTGTTGTATTGTTCTCTTTATCTTCAAGATCCACTGCGTTAGGTCCAATCATCAGATTCCCGTGAACTGTAGGTGTAACAAGGACGCCTTTTCCAAGCTTTGTCGGAACCTGAAATATTGTTCTCTGCACAAAGTCGCCATATTCTTTGTCATAAAGACAGTATTCCCCACGTCTTGGTATAATATTTTCCCTTTGCTGCACTTTGACGGAATCGACATCGCGGCTATCTACCACCATGTTATGGATTGCATCGCCATAAACTCCGGCTGCATTTATCACCATTTTGGCAGATATACTTTGTTTTTCAAGAAGCTCATCAGAATCTGTTGGCAACTTCATCTGTGCCTCAGTCCTCATATGTAGTGGCGGTGTGTATTCAAGTTTAAGTTCAAAGCCTTGCCCACGCTCTTTCTCATGCGACTGTTTTGTTGTCTTTCTTATCCCGACCACCTTGGTATTTAGCCTAAATTCGACTCCATTGGTTGCCGCGTTTTCGGCGAGTGCAATGGTTAAATTGAATGGACAGACTATTCCTGACTGATTTATCAACAAAGCCGCTTTAACATTTGGAGATAGGGCAGGTTCGAGCTTTCTAGCCTCATCGCCATCTATGATTTGAAGTTCTCCTACTGTATTCTCAATGGATTGCTTTGCTAGCCTCTCAAGTTCAGGAATTTCCTCATCCTTAAATGCTATGACCATAGCTCCGTTACGCTTGTATGGGAAATCAAGTTCTTTAGATAACACTTCCATTTTCTTGGCTCCTTCTGCATTCAGCTTAGCCTTTAGAGATCCCGTATGCGCATCAAAACCAGCATGTGTAATGCCGCTGTTTGCCTTGCTTGTACCCTCACAAACGTCGGAATGCGCCTCAATAACGCAAACCTTTAGATTATATCTAGATAATTCTCTTGCAATTGCTGCTCCGGTAACACCAGCTCCGATTATTGCAATGTCATAATTCATAAAATCAGTCCTCCTACGGACTCTATTTTAGCATAGATTTAAAAAATTATGCACTGATTCCCGAAAATTCGTGATTTTTTATTGACAATTAACTTTTGTGGTGTTAAACTATCGCTTGTAGCACTGTGATGTTTATAGTTTTTCATCATGCTGTTGCTAGTTCTATCGAATATACACCCATAGCTCAGCTGGTAGAGCACCTGACTCTTAATCAGGGTGTCCGGGGTTCGAACCCCCGTGGGTGTACCATCAAAGAAAACCCTTGAAAACATTGGAGTTTCCAATGAATCAAGGGTTTTTTAATGCTCAAAATATATGCAATTTTTTATATCCAAATTGACCTAAGTTGACCTACCTAGAACTATATTTTGTTGTGATTGCTGTCTGTGCGACTGTCTTAAGTGCTCTCACTCTTGTTGCCTCTAACCATGTGATTCTTTTTTTAGTCATTGTCTTTTCTTTTGCAAATAAAAAACCAGTCACAAGACTGGCTCATAAAACTTATTATATTTAAAATTATAAATTTTTACATATATCTATTTTATTGATAAGTATTCCTTTAATGCGGTTTGAAGCACATTTGAGAAATTGACAGATGAATCCTCAGCTAAATCATTCAACCACTTAGGAATTGTTAATGTCTTTCGAATAGATTTATTATCTACCCTATCTTTTACTAAATCCACCCATAAATCTATATATACTAAATTCCCCGATTGCTTGCTAAATGTAGGCTTCGGTAATTTTTTCTTATGCTTAATATATGAATATGCAACCGCTTCCAGTACATCTTTAGCATTTTTGATTGCTTCTTCAAATGTTTCTCCGTCTGTAAAAGCTTCTTCAAAATCAAGGAAATTCACATAGTATATATCGTTTTCTTCTCTTATATTACACGGATAATAAATTTTATTCATATTAACCCCCTATCATAATGAACTACAGAGCTAAAATTTCAGTCCTGTAATTCTTTCGATGTTGCTTGCTGTTCCTGCTGGTATTTCTTTCTTAGTACACTTTACTGGACACATTTTACCGTCCTTGATATAAATTTCATGTGAACCTGTAGTGTGATCTAATTCCCAACCATTTTGTTTTAACAGTTTTACAACTTTTCTGTAAGGTATATTTTTTGACATGTCATCCTCCTTACAGCTTTATTGTACGTGTAATTTATACGTGTGTCAATTCTTTTTTATTTTGCCTTTATGTCCAGTTTACTAATTTAACATAATGAATCTCAATATGTCCAAATTTCTTATAGAACTTATCCTCTAAAGTCCAATAAACTCATTTGAATTGTATCGATAAACTTAGAATCATTGATTCACAAGCACTTTACTGTTACAATATCTTTACAAAATATCTTTCAATGCATACTATGCGGATACTAATTAACTTTGCTTGCGATCTGTGCAACTGCTGAAAATTACAGAATTTACGGAGAATAAGATGTCAAACTTCATTCAAGGCCTCATATTGGGGTTCGTTTACGTCATGCCAATAGGCACACAAAACATTTTTGTTATCAATACCGCTCTTAGGCAGCGTAGGTCAAGAACTTGGCTTACTGCACTTATTGTGTTTCTATTTGACATTAGCCTTGCCATCGCTTGTTTTTTCGGAGTCGGAGCGATTCTGCAAACAGCCACATGGCTAAAATTATCAGTTCTCTGCCTCGGCTCTCTAATAGTTATCTATATAGGATTCTCCATCTTTGTTGATAAAAACACCAACATCGATAGCGATACAAACGTGAATATCCCAATAACCAAGGTATTGACAACAGCCTTCGTTGTAACCTGGCTAAACCCTCAAGCACTAATAGACGGTAGCCTCATGCTTGGTGCCTTCCATGCTTCTATGCCAGGATATGCGGGCACTCTTTTTATTTCGGGGGTTTGCATGGCTTCATTTCTGTGGTGGTTTGGCATGTCCACCTTTGTTTCGCTCTTTAAAGCTAAAATTTCAAACAAAACACTTCGTATAATCAATATCGTTTGCGGTGCCGTTATAATGTTTTATGGAGCAAAGCTATTCGTTGACTTTGTAAAAATGTTAATTCCTATTATAAACAACTAAATTTTAAATTATTTAGGCAAATAAACTCACGTTTTTGTAATCTTCAGAATTCTTTATCCTGTTCATTTTTCTTTTTAAGCATATATTCTATTTTAAATTCAAATAATTTTACATATATACAATCTATCATCAAACTTGATTTTAATTTACCCATCGAATATAATAATTATACATAATTGTGAGAATTCAAGAAAGGAGATACCAATGATAAAAATTATATTTGAACCCGCACAAAACAGAGCTGCTGCATACGATGGCGACAAAAACATCGGCGAAGCGACTTACACAAATTCCGATAGCACCTGGACACTCGACCACACTTTTGTTGACAAAGACTACGGCGGTCAAGGTATCGCTGCTAAACTGATTGACGAGGTCGTAAAGAATGCAAGAATCCAAAAGACTAAGATTGTGCCACAGTGTTCATATGCGGTAAAAAAATTCGAGACAATGCCTGAATACGAGGACGTTTTAGCAAAGTAAAGATACTTTGACAGAAAAATAAGGGTAATGTAGCAACATAATAAGGATAATTTAACCACATCAAAAAAATTTACATTAAAACAATTTATCAAAATGAGGAGGGGCGGAGCTCTGTCCGCTTTGATGCAATGAAAATATCGACAGTAATAGAAAATCACGACTCAAAACTTCAGAAAATTATAGACTCGCAGAGAAAATTCCAAAGGAGTGGTGTACCGCTAGAAAAAGATTTCCGCCTAGCAGCACTCAAAACACTTAAATCCATGGTTTCCGATAATGAGGACAAACTGATTCGAGCGCTTAAGGATGATTTGTCCAAATCGGAGAGCGAAGCCTTTATTACAGAGATTTCGATTGTATATCAAGAGATTGACTACGCCCTAAAAAATCTAAATAAGTGGATGAGGCCTCACAAAGTTCCTCAAACTCCTACAAACATCCCCTCCAAGAACTATATTCTGCCCGAACCGTACGGCGTCGTGGCTATTTTGTCGCCTTGGAACTACCCTGTTAATCTCGCACTTGTACCCTTAGTCGGTGCTCTTGCCGCAGGTAATTCAGTGATTTTAAAAGCCTCGCGAAGTAGCCTTCAAACATCAGAGCTTCTAAGAGAGCTTATAACAAAATATTTTCCTGCCGAGGTGGTTTATGTGGTTGATCCGGCAATCGACTACGATGAATTGCTCGAGCCGCGATACGACTATATTTTTTTTACAGGAAGCACTGAAGCTGCTAGGGATGTAATGGCAAAAGCCGCAAAATACTTAACGCCTGTAAGCCTTGAGCTCGGCGGTCAATGCCCTTGCATAGTTGATTCAACGGCAAATGTTAAGCTCGCCGCTAAGAGGATTATGTGGGGCAAATTTTTGAATGCAGGCCAAACTTGCATATCAATCAATCACGTCTGGGTGCAAAGGAGCGTTGAAGATGATTTTGTGAAGGCCATGCTCGGTGAAATTCTGGAAAACTACCGCAATGCTGTAAACGATCCGGATTATCCTAAGATAATCTCTGAAAAACACTTCAATAGGCTCTCTGGTCTGCTCGATGACTGCTTATCTAACAAAGAGCGTCTTGTAATCGGAGGCTCAAGAAGTAAGGAAAATCAAAAAATTTCTCCTTCCTTGATAATCCATGCCGACTTATCCGACAAGGTCATGGAAAGAGAAATTTTTGGTCCAATTCTTCCAATATTGAGTTTTGATAATCTGAGTAAGCTTAAAAAATACATGCTAAAGATCGAAAAGCCGCTCGCTTGCTACTTCTTCTCTGAAGATATTGACAAGGCGAGCAGCTTTATGAACTCCGTTTCTTACGGTGGAGGCTGCATAAACGATGTTTTGATGCATGTCAGCCATCACAGCCTGCCATTCGGTGGTGTTGGCAATAGCGGAATGGGCGCATATCACGGTAAATATAGTTTTGACACCTTCACACACTACAAGCCAGTTGTTTCAACATCCACTCATGTTGATTTACCGTTTCGCTATCCTAGATTTGCTAAGAAAAATCTTCCGCTTATAAAGAAATTTTTAAAAATATGACTTTTACTTATATATTGCTAATTAAAAAGAGTATAGGATTTATCTGGGAATAAATCCTATACTCTTTTGCTTTTATGCTTTTATATTATTTATTTACCTTGGTTCTATTTATAAGCACAAGTGCAATGCTTGCAACAGCTAAAGATAGTAGCGCTACAAGTATTCCGCTATCTCCTGTATTAGGTCCTTTTTGCCTTTCAGCATTCACCATGTTTTTATCCATAACGGTAACTTTTGCGATGGCAATTGCCTGATGCCCATCTTTATCTTTCACAGCATATTTGATTTCGTATTTTCCTGTTTTGTTGATATCAAAGTTGCCCTTATCTAATACAATGACTTGAGCATATAAATCTCCATCCTCAGTATCTGTTGCTGAAATAACAGGCTTTAGTAGTGTAAATGTCTTGTCCCCCTTGGTAACAGACATATCCTTCACTTTTAAAATTGGCAACCCTGTATATGTAGCATACAAATCCATATCCTCTCCGACCTTCGACTCTAAGTTGAAAGGTTTGCCATTCTTATCTAACCAATTAACAAATTCTTTATTGGCTAATGCTGGTGCCATGACAGGTTTAACTTTCGTATCTTTTTCAATGATCTGAGTATCTATCAGTTTTTTATCAGCATCGTAGAAATTTACAGTTACTGCTTTAGCAAATAGTGGCTTTGCAATTGTGTAACCGTAACCACGAGTTTTGTTGGTACTGGAAGCAGGTTCATAAGCTATGAAATAATCTTTCTGAACAGCTCCTTTCTTAATTCCCGGCTTTAAAATTCTACCTTTATCACTATTTATTCTTTTGCAGAACCATCCCTTGAAAATATAACCGTCTTTGATAGGTCCATCTGGTATATGCAATGTTGAATCCTTAGTTACTTGAGATTCCTTAATCTCCTTACTGCCATCTGCAAATACGTTCCCATCAGGATCGAAGGCTACAATCTGTTGAGCAAATGTCATCACACCTTTCTCATTCTTAGCAGGGTCTAGGTGATATACTTTGAATTCAAAAGACGGTGATTCGAATTCTTTATTACCCTCTCCTGGATACTCGCCAGCCATTAAATGATAATTATCTGGAAGTGTTTCCGTAATAAGTCGAACCTTAAGCTTATCACCTACATTATAATCGCCTATTGATATCCACCCGCTGTGATTAGTAACACCTGCATACTTTGCGTTTACAATTTTTTCTTCACCACCATTAACAGAAACTGCAAATTTCAAGTTCTCAAGTTTATATCCTGGAATTACCTTCTCTATATCAGTTTTGTTGTCAATAGTATGAAAATCACTTGTCTTATTTGCAAAATCCGCCTTTTCAACAAAGATTTCGAAAATAACAGATTCTAATTTGTCATTTCCATCTCCCTGCATAGGTGCATTATCGTTATCATCTGCATAAACAGCAGAAAAGTTTGGACTTAACAGAAATCCAACTGACAAAATTACAGCTAATAGACAAATGCCTATTTTGTTCTTCGTAAAACTCATTTTAATTCTCCCTTCTGAATTTTTTTAATTATATTCTGTATGATTATATCACCCCCCCCTTATTTTTCAACATCTTTTATGCTGTAGCAGTTAATAAGGTTAATGTTGTAATCACATAAATGTAAACACTATATAAAAAGACAATCGTTTATGATTGCCCTTTTATAAATATATCATTTTTAAAATTTGCGATACACAACTGTTTTTGATTAGCCTCAAATAATATGCACATGATCCTTCATTGCTTATCCCAATTGCCTATCCCAAGTGCCTAGCCCATCAGATTTTCAGGATTTAATCCCTCAAGCTCAGGAATTACAAACAAACCGTCCTTTCTGATAAGCACGTCGTCAAAATAGATTTCTCCGCCACCGTATTCTGGTCTTTGAATAAGCACGAGATCCCAGTGTACAGCTGATTTGTTGCCATTGTAAGCATCATCATAGCACATACCCGGTGTCAAATGTATGCTGCCTGCAATTTTCTCGTCAAAGAGCGTATCCTTCATCGGATGAAGCACATAAGGGTTTACACCAATCGCAAACTCTCCGAAATATCTTGCTCCCTCGTCAGTATCAAGAAGCTGATTGATTCTTTCATTATTATTTGCCTCAGCCTTTACAATCTTTCCGTCCTCAACGTGAAAAACGATATTCTCATATGTAAAGCCCTGCTCCTCGCTCACGGTATTATAAGAAATCACCCCATTCATTGAATCCTTAACAGGTGCGGAATAAACCTCTCCATCTGGGATATTGAGTCCGCCATCGCATTTTACAGCTCCAATGCCTTTAATGCTGAACGTCAAATCAGTTCCAGGTGCCACAAGTCTAACCTTATCTGTTTTGTTCATCAGATCTACAAGCGGATCCATCGCCTTGCTCATCTTCTCATAATCAAGCGTACAAACATTGAAGAAAAAGTCCTCAAAGGCTTCCTGACTAGTCCCAGCAAGCTGAGCCATCGATGCGTTAGGATATCTCAAAATAACCCACTTGGTTTTGCTCACCCTGTAATCTATTACCGGATCAAGCATCTTGCTGTAAAGGGACATCTTTTCGCCTGGCACGTCGCTTGTTTCACTTGTATTATTGCCAGCACGAACAGCAATGTAAGCGTCCATCTGCTTCATCTCTTGTAGCTTGTAATCGTTCATTACCGATAGCTGCTTCTCCTCGCATCCTAGCATAATTTCTCTATCCAAAACAGCATCGCGAACCGTGTAGTACGGGTAGCCCCCTGCTTTGTACACATCCTTAATGAGCTGTCTTATCAATGGCTTTGGTGAATCGCCCTCAAAGTCGATAAGAACTTTCTCGCCCTTCTGCACCTTGCATGAATAATTCACTAATAAATTTGATAATTTTTCAATTCTTGGATCCATAGAAACCTCCCTAAATATATTTTTCGATTCAACAAAATAGTTTGCTGTCAAAAGCATCTCATTTCCACGTACATTATACCCTTTATTTGGTTATTCAGACAACGCATTTATCTAGATTTGGAGTAAAATTACGCTATTTGCTATGTTGAATTTGTATAAATTTTGTATTATCATATTAGATGTGAATTAAAATTCAGCCTTAATACTCATTATAACGGCTGTTAAATTGTAGCTATGAGCAATATTTTCGAATCACAAATATAGTTTATATGAGTATAATGGAGATGGAATTGAGGAAGGATTTTCCAAAGCGATTTGCCAAATTAATATTCGGGCTTTTTTTATTTGCGGTTGCTGCATCGCTGACTATACAAGCTAAGGTCGGTTTCGCACCTTGGGACGTATTCCATGTTGGACTTGCTGGCAAACTTGGATTTAGGATTGGATTTACAAATATAATAGTCGGTCTAATTGTATTGATTATCACAGCACTTTTAAAAGAAAAAATCGGATTGGGTTCAATAACTAATATGTTCTTAGTCGGAGTATTAATGGATTTGCTTCTCTACAACGGAGTAATCCCGCCTTCTCAAAGCCACCTAACTGGATACATCATGTTGATTTCTGGCATAATAGTTATGGGCTTTGCGAGTTATTTCTATATTTCCGCGGGGTTTGGCTCAGGTCCGCGAGATTCTCTCATGGTAGCTATAGCCAGAAACACAAAGTTATCCATAGGTGCATCTCGCTTTATTTTAGAAGCATCTGTAACAGCAATTGGGTATTTCCTTGGTGGTATGGTTGGACTTGGCACCCTCATATTTGTTATTCTCATAGGGCCATCCGTGCATTATGTGTTCATGTTGTTTCATTATGCCCCTCATAGAGTCAAACACGAAGGCCTTGGTGAAACACTATCGTATTTAATAAAAAAGGATAAATAAAAGGAATATAAAATGGATATAAAAATGGATAAAAGATATGCAGTTTTAATAGATGCAGATAATGTGTCAGAAAAATATATAGATATTATTTTAGAGGAAGTTTCTAATTATGGAGTTGCGACAACGCGTAGAATTTACGGAGATTGGACAAAAACAGGGATGACCAAGTGGAAAAAATCTCTGCTCGAAAATTCAATCATTCCAGTTCAGCAGTATAGCTATACTACAGGTAAAAATTCTACAGATTCAGCTATGATTATTGATGCAATGGATATTCTCTACTCAGGCAAGGTTGACGGATTTTGTCTTGTTTCAAGTGACAGTGACTTTACAAGACTTGCTTCGAGAATCAGAGAAGCCGGGCTTGACGTTGTCGGCATGGGAGAAACGAAAACACCTCCTGCATTCATAAGCGCATGCACAGTTTATAGGTATCTCGACCTACTTGCAGCTGAATCATTTGAGGAGGAAGTTTCAAATAAGCCTGTAAGTAACGTCGTTTCAAAGGTTGGCCTTAAGAAGGTTAAGAAAGCCATGAAGAACATAGTGCAGGAAAACTCTGACGGCGACGGTTGGATGAACATAGGAGATCTTGGAAATAAACTACAGAAGCGTTTCCCAGATTTCGACGTTCGTAACTACGGCTACAAAAAATTCTCTCTTTTTGTTGAAAATTGCGGTCTTTTTGAGATAAAAAAAGAAGATCAAATCGGCGGCACAGGCGTAACCATATATGCGAAAGAGAAAAAATAGATTATCTCACACTCTCATTCTCGCGAAATAATCTATTTTCTTAAATCATAATAACTGCAACTCAGGCAATATTCTTAAATATACCTGTATTAAAAATACCTCTCTTTAGAATTGGCTGTTGAACATCTCCGAATAGAAGCCTCCCTTTTCAAGGAGCTCTTTATGACTACCTTGTTCAATTACATTGCCGTCTTTTAATACCAAAATAAGATCTGCATCTATAATCGTTGATAGACGATGAGCTATAACAAAACTGGTCTTTCCGTGCATTAGGCGATCCATTGCCTTCTGAATTCTAATTTCCGTTCTTGTATCCACAGAGCTTGTAGCTTCATCCAAAATAAGTATCGAGCTGTCCGCAAGCATTGCTCTTGCTATCGTTAGAAGTTGCTTTTGTCCCTGAGAAATGTTATCAGCTTCCTCATTTATTACAGTGTTATATCCGTCTGGTAGTGTTCTGATGAAGTAGTCTACCTGCGCAGCCTTAGCCGCTTCAAATACTTCCTCATCTGTCGCTTCAAGCCTGCCATACCTTATATTTTCCATGATTGTTCCCGTAAACAGCCACGTATCCTGCAAAACAATGGTAAATTCATCTCTTAGATCTTCCTTTGAAAAGTCTGTAATATTATGCCCGTCTATCGAAATCAAGCCCGAATTTAATTCATAGAAACCCATTAGAAGTTTAACGATGGTTGTCTTGCCTGCTCCTGTCGGACCTACTATGGCAACTTTTGCTTCTGCTCCGATTGATGCGCTGAAATCTCGTATTATTATTTTGTCCTTGTCATAACCGAATTTTACATCAGTAAATTCGACTTCACCCTTAATAGCATCTACTGGAACATCTGGTTTGGTCCTATGGTGAATTATCTCGTCTTCCTCTAGAAGTCCAAATATACGTTCAGAAGCCGCTGCGGTAAGCTGCAATTCATTCATAATAGTTCCAATTTCAGCAATCGGCTGTGTAAATCGCCTTACGTATTGCAAGAAAGCCTGTAAACCTCCGACGGTCAAACTACCACTGCTTGCAAAGAAGACACCAACCACACAAATAATCACATATCCCATATTGGAAATTATATGCATTATCGGCATCATCAGGCCTGAAATAAACTCAGCCTTCCAGCTCGTCTTTCTCAGTTTATCATTTGTTTCGTTAAACTCATCAATGCGCTTAGATTCCTGATTGTATAGCTTAATAATATTATGGCCAGTGAAATCTTCTTCTATTATGCCATTGAGCTCCCCAAGGAATTTTTGTTGATTTCTAAAGTATCCCTGTGAGCGTTTAATTATTGCAGAAACAATAATACCAACCACTGGAACAATGATCAGTGCAATCAGTGTCATTTGAAAACTTATAGTGATCATCATTGCAAGAACCCCAATCACTGTAACAGTTGCAGAAACTCCGTCGGAAATCGTCTGGCTAAGGGTTGTATTGATAACATCCACATCGTTTGTTATCCTTGACAGCACATCGCCTTTTTTCTGCTCATTAAAATAGCCCAGAGGTAAATTGTGAATCTTCTCAATCAGTCTATTTCTAATCTCGTAGCTCACCTTGGTAGCAACCTTTGCAGTCAAACTCTTTTCAATGATTCCAATCACCCATGATGATATGTATAGGGTGAACATCACAAGGAGTATCCTAGCAATCAATGTAAAATCTATCGGTCTACCATTTCCTCTTGCTACTGCAAGAAATCCTCTTACCATTTCATTGGTCGCCTTTGCCATCACCATCGGTCCTGCTACATTAAGCAAAGTAGATACAGTCGCCAAAACAAAAATTAAAACTAAGGATAATCTATGTCCCCTTAGAACCTCTAAGAGTTTTTTCATGCTTGCCACAAAGTTTGTGGATTTCTTGGCAAATGACTTGCCTAGCTCAGACTTTGATGGAGTATTTCGTCTACTCATAGACTTCACCCCCTCTGACAGCATTCTCGTTTATGCCTTTATTCCCTAGCATATCTCCGCCATCTGTATCAGAAAATCGCTGTGACTGAGCAATTTCGCGATAGACACTACACTCTTGCATCAAATATTCGTGTTTTCCTTCGCCTACAATTTTACCATCCTCAAGTACAATAATTTTATCTGCATCTCTTATCGTACTGACTCTCTGGGCTACAATAATAACAGTTGCCTCTGACATTTCCTTGCGGAGTGCCATCCTCAGCGCCTTTTCTGTTTTGTAGTCTAAAGCAGAAAAAGTGTCGTCAAAAATATATATTGGCGCATCCTTCATTATTGCTCGCGCAATCGCAATCCTTTGTTTTTGTCCGCCAGATAAGTTCGATCCACCCTGAGTTACCTCGGCTTCAATTCCGTCAGCATCGACGGTAAATTCTTTCGCCTGTGCAAGCTCCAGTGCATTTACGATTTTCTCATCACTTCCTTGTTCATCGCCAAAACGCAAATTTGACACAAAGCTACCTTTGAATAGCACGCCCTTCTGCGGAACGTATGCAACCATATTTCTTAAGTCGACAAGATCCATATCCCTAACATCTGTACCACCAATTCTTACACTTCCCGATGTAACATCGAAAAGCCTTGGGATGAGCTGCAAAATAGTTGACTTCCCGGAGCCTGTCGATCCGATAATTGCCGTTGTTTTGCCCTCTTTTGCAGTGAAAGAAACATGGTCAATGACATTATTTTCTGCCTCTCCATACTTAAAGCATACGTCCTCAAATTCGATGTCATGCCTAGGTGCCTTCGCGTCATCTTTTGTTGTAATAAGTACTGGTGTATTCAAAACCTCCTCGATTCGCCCAAGTGAAACTGCAGCCCTAGGAATCATTACAAATACCATTGTCATAATCAAAAACGACATGACAATCTGCATAGAATACTGTATGAAAGCTATCATATCTCCGACCTGCATGCCGCCAACAGAAATCTCTTTGCCTCCATACCACAAAATTGCAACAGCGGTCATATTCATAACAAACATCATCGTCGGGAAGAGGCCTCCCATTGTTGCCATAATAATTCTTGATAGCTTCTTCAGACTGGTATTAACCTTGTCAAAACGCTCGGTTTCGTGATTTTTGGTGTTAAAAGCTCTGATAATCATTAAACCCGTCAGGTTTTCCCGCGCAATTAAGTTTATCTTATCGGTCAAGGCCTGGAGTCGCTTGAATTTCGGAGTAATAAACACAAAAATCATGCCTATTATCATAAATATAACTATAAGCGATACGACTACAATCCAACCGAGCGAGGTCGATTTCCTGAGTGCCATAATAATTCCGCCAATTCCGAGTATCGGCGAGAAACAAAGTATCTTGATGCCAAGGATTGTGGCTCTTTGTAATTGTGCTATGTCATTTGTATTTCTAGTTATGAGGGAGGCTGTTGAGAAATCATTGTATTCACGTTGAGAGAAACTCATTACCTTCTGATATACTTCTCTTCTGAGATTTTTAGCAACGCCCGTACCCACATGTGAAGATATTAGACTCACGATAATAGAGGCGATTGCACCTACTATAGTCACAATCACCATTTCTCCGCCCTTCAGCCATATAAAGCTAGGTCCTTCATCCAGCGTCTTTTTTGAGGCGCTATCTATTACATTTGTTGTATCTGTTGCGACATCTCTGTTTCCTGCAACCTTGATAGCTTCGTTCACCATTTCAGACATAAGATCAGGTAGTTTCAAGTTTGAAAATGCCTGTATGCATAGCATAATCATAGCCAATGCAATCAATACCCTAAATGGTTTTAAATTTTTTAGAAATAGTTTCATGTTTTCCTATTCTTTATCGCTATTGTTTTGACTTCCATATTTATATACCCAGATTGACTTTTTAATTCAAGGTAAGTATACTATTCTTTGTCGAGTTTAGATAAATGGCTGAAATTATATGTTTTCTTATCTACAAAACATTAAAAAGGCGTCGTAATATATAGATAGAAGGGTTTTTATGAGAATTAGAAAAGATTTAGGATTTGATGAACCAGAACTTGAAGAAATTGCACTTATATCAGATGCACTGGCCCATCCTGTAAGGTTGAAGCTTTTTCGTTTTGTAATGCAGTGCAATAGATCTATGCAGCCTATATGCAACAAAGACCTTGTTGACAGCTTCGATTACTCGCAATCCACAATATCACAACACATGAAGCGATTAACAAAATCCGGCCTTATTGAAGTTAAGAAAAAAGATAGCTTCTCATATTATTACGCTAATCTTGGCGTCCTAACTCGCTATCTAAATCTCACTAAACGATTTTCGGTTTGATACTCCCCTTGACACTCCCCATAGCTAAAGCTAGGGGTTTCACTACACATCAGGTATAATGGGAAAATATAAGGATTTCATATTTGAAGCATGTCGTATTTTAATGATATCCTATTTTAAGCATTTCTCCTCTTCTACTTGTGATATGTTTCTCCCCTATTGATTTTGAAAGCTCTATAAATCTGTTCAAGCAGAAAAACCCTCATCATGTGATGCGGAAATGTCATTTTGGAAAAACTTATCGCCAAATTCGATTTTTCAGTCACATTTTCCGCTAAACCAGTTGAGCCTCCAATTACAAAGACTATCGAGCCTATCCCATCATCTGAAAAGCCTTGTATTTTTTCGGCAAAAGCCTCTGAAGAAAATCCCTTACCCTTCACCTCTAAAGTTATGAGAAAATCTGTTTTATCAACGTATTTTAACAGTTTCTCTCCCTCTGCGAGCTTTGCAGATTCGAGTTCAGAGATGCTGGGATTATTTCCTGTATAAGCTTCCTTTATCTCGATAACCCTAACATTTGCATAAGGCTTAAGTCTTTTTAAATACTCGCTGCACGCATCCACCCAAAATTTTTCCTTTAAGCGTCCAACTGCTAATATTTTTATTTCCATCTGGCAAATTCCTAATTTAAAACATCTTTTTAAACATCTAAATTACTGCGATATAAGCAGAAGCTATATCTCTAACAGCCTAGTTGAAGCATCCGCAGAGAGTGCATTCATAAGATAGTCCTCACCTGCTATCATGTCTTCCTCAAACAGCCTGTTTTTTATCGTAAGCATCGCCTGCATAGGTGAATTGTTTTCCTTTGAAAGATGCGCAAGAAGAATCTTCTGTTTCTCTGATTTATTCTCGCCACCACCATTCTTTCTAAGTTTATCCACCTCATAGATAAATTCGGCCGCTGCATCGTTTGATAAATGTCCGTAATCACTCAAAATGCGCCTTTTTAATTCGTAAGGATAAGAACTGCAATGCAAAATATTAACCTCGTGATTTGCTTCTAGCACCAGAAGATCTGATTTAGCAGCAATCGAAAGCATCTGTTTTGTGGCAACACCCGTGTCTGTGATTATTGTAACTCTCTTTCCTCTCGAATGAACGCTGAAGCCTACTGGGTCCTCTGCATCATGCGAGAGAGAAAACGCCTCTACTTCAATATCTCCCACTTTAAATGAAGTAGCTGTATCTGTTATGCGAATTTTATCTGCAAGCATAGGCAGCTTTTCATTGACAGAGTATGCTGTTCCCTCAGAAGTGTATATCTTTCCATTTACGGCTTTTTTCGCTATCATTCTAAGGCTTTTAATGTGGTCAGTATGCTCATGAGTTACTAAAATTCCGTCAATCTGCTCAGGTTTTACCGCACAAGAACTAAGCCCCTCTATCACACGCTTCCCGGCAATGCCCACATCAACAAGGAGGTTCGTATTCTCCGTTTTTAGCAAATAACAATTACCTGTGCTTCCACTGGCAAAGGAACAAAATCTAAGCCCCATATATCCCCTCTGTCCTCATACAAATCTAACTATTGTTCTATATCATTGCAAACTTCTATATACAATTGTAAACTTCTACATAAATTGCAAAATCCCCTAATTATCAAGTTATTTGGGCAAATAATTCTACAGCAATTCTACATAAACGCCTTATCGCTGTATATCAAGCCACCTACCAGCACAAAATACTCTGGCAGCTCACCATTCTTTCCCCATTTAAGCTCAAGATCCAGCAAATCCGCTGCCGTCTTGCTAACATCTCCACCAAGCGCCTCAATAGAATATCTCATTTTTTCAGGATGTCTGCAAGGCTCCTCGTTAACTCTTGTGCAGTAACTGTCATCCTCTATGATAATCCCCTCTTCTTCCGCACAAATTTTGCAATTCCCAGGAGCGAGTGAAACTCCACCAATGTACATAAGCTCCATCTCAAAGAGGTAATCCATCATTTTTTTCTTAGCATCTGCTAAATACTTCTCCCATTTTGACTTCTCTTCTTCCGTTTCAAGGAAAATCTTATACCCCAGCACAAAAAGCCTGTCATACTGTGCCCAATATTCAATCGGATCAAATTTGAAAGGTGGACATGACCATACCTTTTCCCAATTTTTGCACTCTCGGCAATAATCCTCAAATTTATCAACGTCTACAAAGTTTTCGATATATTCAACTACTGGAATACGTGCTTTATATTCTTCAATTCGCATTATTTTTTACAACTCCTAATATAACCGAACATCCACTTTAAACACTAACAAATATCTTCTACAAAATATGATTTTCTAGAACCTGTGTGTGATAGTCAAAATCTTTGATCTGAAGATAGTATTCTGCACTGTCAATTAGAGCCTTCATAGGACAAAGCCCGATGACTTCGGTCTGCACAACTCGTGCGCCCCATCTTCTGGCCTCAGCCTTCACAAGCTCAGTAACCCTGTAAAGCGGTGTTACCTCATAATTTGTCATATTAATTGAAACCTGTGCATAGTGCTTGCCCGTTTTGTCGTCATCAATCATGAAGCCCATAGCCTTAACACAATCTAGACCGCCATTTCTTTCTCTGATGCTTTCTGCAATTCTCTTTGCTATATTAACATCGTCTGTATCAAGGTTTAGATTGTACGCAATTAGTGGTGGCCTAGCCCCTACTGCCATAACGCCAGCTGTTGGATGAATTTTTCTGCCACCAAAATCAGGCTCCCACTCTGGCTCCTTAACCTTTTCTGCCATGCCTTCAAACTGACCCTTTCTTATTTTTACAAGATTCTGCCTGTCAGGCGTCCTTGCAGACTGCTCGTAAAGAAATACTGGTACACCAGCTTCCTCAGCTATCCTCGCTCCCACAACCTCTGAAAGCTTGATACAATCCTCTGTTGTCGCTTCCTTTATTGGAAGAAATGGCATTACATCGACAGCACCCATTCTCGGATGTTCGCCGACATGCTTAGTTAGGTCAATCAATTCCGCAGCTTTCTTAACTAGCTTAACGCTTGCCTCCTCAACACCCTTAGCATCACCTATGTAAGTAATTACCGTTCTGTTATGACTTTCATCAGGAACAAAACTAAGGAGCGTGCATCCTTGAGTATTTCTAACCTCTGCAACACAAGCCTCTATAACGTCCATTCTCCTGCCTTCGCTAATATTGGGAATGCTTTCAATAATCTGTGCCATTATTTCCTCCTTTAAACTTGATATTTTTTTCTTTGAGATTTTATGCTCAATAACTATATTTCGTTCTACATAAATAACTATAGTCCGTTCTATATAAATTTCTATAGTTCTTCCTCGACAATTTCGTAGCACTTATCAGCTATTTTGTTGCCCTCTTCAAGCATTGACTGCCCTTTTTCAAAGAGTTCATTTCTTAAGGCTTCGTCCTTGATGCCAGGTAAATTTATCTTAACGTTCAGCCATGCTCCCATAAGAGCAGACTTTAAATTCAATGCTCCCACACCAATGTCACTTGAGCAGTTCGGATTTGATTTGCCAATTAGACTTTTCGCAACCTTTAGCGCCTCAAGTGATATTCCCATTGTCCTAAGCGGAACGCGTGTCGCCAAAACAGTTGCGTCTTGTATAGCACAGCTTCGAGCTGCTTTTTCTTCATCTGTATTTTTTGGAAGCTTAAATGCGGCTCCAACTTTGTTATATGCATCGGTATCATCATCTATAGCTTTCAGAAAATTCGTTTGAATTACAGTTCCATCGCTTATCGCCTTTTGACAATATGCCTCCCAATCTCTGTATTTTTCCTTGCCTACGGTAAGCTCTGCTACCATCATGACAAGAGATATCCCCTGTGCTCCTGCAAGTGCACTTGCCGACCCTCCTCCAGGTGCTGGAAGATTCGAAGCAAGATTTTCCATGTATTTTTTAACATCTAAATCGATAAGTCTATCTCTGTTCATAAATAACTTCACCTTTCTTGATTGTTTTGTCTACTAGGTTTGAACCATATCTATAGCAAGCCATATTAAAATCATCTACTTTCCATATCAACAGATCTGCCTGCTTACCTATTTCAACTGTGCCTACAAGATTCTCTCTATTAAGAGCTGCGGCCGCATTGATTGTAACAGCTGTCAGGATTTCCTCGGGTAGCATCTTATATTTAAGTATAGAGATATTAATCATTAGTTGCAAATTTAAATTTGGACATGATCCTGGATTAAAGTCTGTAGCGATTGCGACAGGTACTCCATTCTCTATCATCTGTCTTGCTGGAGCGAATTTTGACCCAAGGTAGAAAGATGTTCCAGGAAGGCATACTGCTATTGTGCCGTCTTTTGCAAGAGCGGCGATTCCCGCCTCGTCAGCTACAATAAGGTGTTCTGCACTCTTAGCTCCAAGCTCTCCCGCAAGCTGTGTTCCGCCAATCGCTTTTATCTCGTCAGCGTGAACCTTGATATCAAACCCAAGCTCCTTAGCCTTCTCAAGATACGGTCTACCTTCGTCTGGAGAGAATACCTCGTCCTCAACAAAAATATCCACAAAGTCTGCAAGATTATGCTCTGCGATATATGGCAATAGCTTTTGCATCATGAGATTTATGAAGCCTTCTTTGCCGCCATTTTGCCCTTCCGCATACTCTGGTGGCAATGCATGGGCCCCCATAAATGTTGGCACCACATCAACAAAATGTTTTTCATTTAATTCTTGAAGCACTTCAAGACATTTAATCTCTGTATCAAAATCAAGTCCATAACCGCTTTTAATCTCGCAGGTCGTAACCCCAAACGAAGCAGTCTCATCAAGGAAAGCAAATGTTTTGTTGTACAAATCCCTGTCGTCAGCTTCCCTTGTGGCTCTCACGGTATCATTGATTCCGCCACCTTCCCGCAAAATATCAAGATAAGTCGCACCTCTTAATTTCTTGGGGAGCTCATGCTGTCTATATCCACCAAATATCATGTGCGTGTGGCTGTCTATAAGGCCCGGTGTAACCAAGTGTCCGCAAGCGTCAATCACTTTGTCCGCTTCTTTTTCGGCTTCAACAACCCTTGCCTTGCTATGCTCGCCACTGCCTGAGATAATCTCGGAAATTATACCGTTATCTATGATAATACTTGCATTCTCAAGGACAAGATTTTCTGCCTGCTCTTTTCCCTTGTGTGCATAGCTCCCAACAGGAGTTTGCAATCGTCCAATATTTTTAACTAAAACCTTACTCATTTCTATTCTACTCTTATTTCTTTTATATTATTAACTACAATTGAAGGCGAATTACCCTAGTCTACTAGCTTATCGACAAGCTCATCATCCACAAGATAAGGAATAGTAATGTGTCCATCTCCCTCGTATCGCTTATTATAGGCTGTTGCAGTGCTCATGGCATGTTCGTTTCTAGCCCAGCTTCTACGAGCAACGCCTCCCATAACGTCCCACATCATTGCAGATTTTATAACATCGTCCGTTTTCTCCGAACCGTCAAGAAGAAGCCCAAAGCCTCCATTGATTGCCTTACCAATTCCGACGCCTCCACCGTTATGCAGTGCACAGAGGCTCATTCCCCTAGCTGCGTTTCCAGCAAAACACTGCACCGCCATGTCAGCCATAACATTTGAGCCGTCCTTGATGTTGGATGTTTCTCTGAAAGGCGAATCCGTACCCGAAACATCGTGGTGATCTCTTCCAAGCATAATCGGTCCAGTCTTCCCTTCCCTGACAAGCTTGTTGAACGCAAGGGCAATATCCCTCCTGCCCTCAGCATCTTGATATAGAATTCTGGCCTGTGTTCCGACAACCATTTTGTTAGCCTTCGCATCTCGAATCCAAACCCAGTTATCTCTGTCCTGCGCCCTTCTTTCAGGGTCAATGCAGTCCATCGCTGTTTTGTCAGTCATATCAAGGTCCTCAGGCTTGCCGGACAAGCAAACCCATCTGAATGGACCATATCCGTAGTCGAACAAAATCGGTCCCATAATATCTTCAACATAGGACGGCCATATGAACCCATCCTTATCGTCGACACCATTCTTTGAAATTTCAGTAATTCCCGAGTCGAACATCGCTTTCATGAATGAGTTTCCGTAGTCAAAGAAATACGTGCCCCCCTCCGTCAATTTCTTAATGACAAAATAGTGGCGTTTCAGGGTTTCATCTATTCTTTTTACAAACTGCTCCCTGTCGTCTGCGAGCATTCTTGTTCTTTCCTCAAAGGTCATGCCAACTGGGCAATATCCGCCATCGTATACATTATGGCATGAGGTTTGGTCTGATAACAGGTCTATTTTAAAGTTCTTTTCGTATGCAGCTTCAAGTAAATCAACGATATTTCCGTGGTATGCGATAGAAATCGATTCTTTATTTGCAACTTTCTCTGATGCAAGCTTGAAAACCTCGTCAAGGTCGTCCATCACGACATCAACCCAGCCTTGGTCATGCCTTGTGTCAATCCTTGACTTATCAACTTCTGCAAAAATTCCGACAGCACGTGCGATATTGGCAGCCTTAGGCTGAGCACCACTCATTCCGCCAAGACCTGATGATACGAATGTAATCCCAGTCAAATCTCCGTCGTCAGGAACTCCAAGATACTTTCGTCCTGCATTCAATATTGTGTTGAAGGTTCCGTGAACGATTCCCTGAGGCCCTATGTACATCCAACCACCTGCTGTCATCTGTCCATAGTTTGCTACACCCATTTCTTCTGCAATTTCCCAGTCCTTAAGATTATCATATTCCCCTATCATAAGGGCATTTGTTATTATTACCCTTGGTGCATCCGGCTTTGAAGGAAATAGACCAACTGGGTGCCCTGATTCAATAACGAGTGTCTGCTCCTCGGTGAGTTCTCTCAGATATCTTTGAATTAATCTGTACTGTAACCAGTTTTGACAAACTGAACCTGTTTCCCCATATGTAACAAGCTCATAAGGATAGAGTGCAACCTCAAAATCAAGGTTATTATCCATCATAAGCTGAAAAGCCTTTCCGGCGAGGCACTTTCCCTCGTACTCCTCAATCGGCTTCCCGTAAATCCTACCCTCTGGTCTATATCTATAAGCATATATTCTGCCTCTTGTCTTGAGTTCTTCTAGAAATTCAGGTGCTAGCTTTTCGTGTAGCTCACAAGGCACATATCTTAGCGCATTTTTGAGTGCAAGCTTTGTTTGTGAAGCAGTGAGCCTATAGCCTCTATCAGGTGCTCTCCTAATATCCTCCTTGAAGCTCGGATAATCAGGCAATTTATTATCAAGCTTTATTTTCATTGCCTCGCTTGCAGTTTTGTTCATTTCTACAACACTTTCACACTTTGTATTCATAATAGACCTCCTTAATGAGCATCCTCATATTCTTTTTATCCTTTTGCTCTTAGCCATATTCAAATGCTCACAAACTTCTGACTTGCTCTAACGATTAGCTTTTTGTTCTATCAATTAGTTTTTGTTTAAGCAATTAGCTTTTTGTTCTAACTATTAGCTTTTTATTTTAGTAATTGGCTTTTTGTTCTGGCGATTAGTTCTCTTATCTTAAATTCACGACATTCTCAACATGTTTGAGGAAGTTGCCGTCCTTAATCATCTCGTCAAATTTTACAAGTTCATCATGCATGATTATATCCTGATCTACTGGATTGCTCTTTTCCCTTATAAATTCATAAGCAGCCTTAGTCACAGGTGAAAGCTGCTCAATAGTATTCTCGCCAATCTCATTTCTTAGCCAGATCGCCTGAGCTGCTGTCATAAGTTCAATTCCAAGAACCTTTTGAGAGTTATCTAGTATCAATGCTGCGGTTCTCGCTGAAGTCGTTCCCATAGAAACATGGTCCTCCTGATTTCCTGAGCTTGGTATGGAATCTACTGATGCCGGATGAGCATAAACCTTACTCTCGGAAACCATTGAAGCTGCCGCATACTGTGCAATCATGAATCCCGAGCAGACACCGCCGTGTTTTGTTAAGAACCCAGGAAGATTTTCAGAGAGTGCTGGATTTATCATCCTTTCAGATCTTCTTTCAGAAATATTAGCATACTCTGCAATTGCTATCTTCATAAAATCAAAAGCAAGCGCCATCGGCTGCCCGTGGAAGTTGCCTCCAGAAATAACCTCATCTTCATCAGGGAAAACGATAGGATTATCTGTTACTGCATTAATTTCCCTTGAAACCACATCATATACATAACTTAGTGAATCTCTTGAAGCACCGTGAACCTGAGGCACGCACCTTAGAGAATACGGGTCTTGCACCTTTGTTTCCTGAACCCTCTTAGTGTTCTCGCTACCATCCAGAATTTTCAGCAGATTATCAGCACAGTCAATCTGACCCTGATGCCCACGCAAAACATGTATTTTGTGGTCGAACGCCTTAGTAATGCCGTGAAGTGCTTCCATAGTCATAGCAGCTGCAATGTCCGCAACCTTTGCTAGCTGAATTGCGTCCCACAAAACATTAGCGCCAACGGCCGTCATCATCTGGGTTCCGTTGTTTAGAGCGAGCCCCTCTTTTGCTGCAAGCTCAACAGGCTCTATGCTCTCTTTTGCCATAGCCTCAGCAGCATCGCAAATTTCACCTTTATAAGTCACCTTCCCCATTCCGATAAGTCCAAGTGCGATATGAGAAAGAGGTGCCAAGTCGCCCGAAGCTCCAAGAGAGCCTTTCTCTGGCACGATAGGATGAATACCTGCGTTAATCATATCAATCAAAGCTTGGAGTGTTTCGAGCCTTATCCCTGAATTGCCTCTAGCCAATGCATTACACCTTAGAAGCATTGCTGCCCTTACGTACTTTTCCTCATATCCCTCGCCCATTGTGCAAGTATGGCTCATTATGAGATTTTTCTGTAAATCAGCTGTTTCCTCCTTTGAGATAAACACATTCGAAAATTTACCAAACCCAGTCGTAAGCCCATATATGACTTCTCCCGCTTCAAGCTTGTCTTCTATGTATTTTCTGGCCTTATTCACATTGACCTTAGCTTCGTCGGAAAGTTCAACCCTTTCTCCATATCTTGAAACTTTAATGACCTGCTCTAGCGTCAAATCTCTTCCGTTTATCTTTATCGTCATATTAACTTCTCCAATCTCTGTGATTCTCTACCTTATATTATACCCTACTTGAAAAATTTTGCTAGTAAATTCACTTTAGTTTGTAATGATTTTTCAAAAAATTTTTCTGAAAAACGGCTGTTTTCCAACAGTTTCAGTTAAACGTGTTAAAGCATTTAAACAAGAAATCGCTGAATGTTTGAATGGATTTTTCGGATATGATAAAATGTAGTGGCACAAAATAGCTTAACAATCATCTGATGTTTTGGAGGATTATTATGGAAAAGATAAATGTTGATTCAATAGATTCAATGGAGTCAGTAGCTTCAATGGGGTCAATGGAAATTACCGAAAAATACCACGATGAATTTAAGTATGTTTTATCTAAACTCATCGCAATTCCAAGTGTCGTTTCAGAAGCCGAAGGCAATATGCCATTTGGAGCCGATGTCAATCATGCACTAGAGTTCATGCTCGAAATTGCCGAAAAAGACGGCTTCGATATCAAAAATGTTGATAATTACGGCGGTCATATAGATTTTCCAGGCAAAAACAAGGACGAGATAGTCGCTGTTGTGGGTCATCTCGATGTTGTTCCTTGTGGAGATATCGAAAACTGGAATACAAATCCGTTTGAAATGGTCGAAAAAGACGGAAAATTCTATGGTCGTGGCGTCCTCGATGACAAAGGGCCTCTCCTTGCGGCATATTTTGCGGTAAAGGCTCTCAAAGACTCAGGCTTAAGGCCTAGCAAAACAATTCGCATTATTCTCGGATGTGACGAAGAAACAGAATGGAACGGTATGACATACTATATGGAAAAAGAAAAGCCAAATGTTGTATCCGGATTTTCTCCCGACGCAGACTTCCCTGCTATTCACGCCGAAAAGGGCTGTGCTCAGTTCCTTATCGAGAAAAAAATATCCCCACACCACTCTGACGGTATTTGCATAAAGTCCATGAAGGGCGGAACAGTTGCAAACGCAGTCGCCGACAAGGCTGTAGCTGAACTTCAGTACTTTAGCTCACAAGATGATGCTATGACCTTAGACGATGCCTACAACAAAATACTTGCTTCGGCAAGCTCTTTTGTTCCGTCAGAGGGTTCGAATATAGAAAAATTTGATGGTGTCGATAAGCTGATTGATGTAGATAAGGGTAGAGAACAAAATACTATTTTGCTCACGGCTCACGGCGTATCCGCACACGGTTCAAGACCAAGCCTGGGTCTAAATGCGATATCTCTTTTGATGGACTTTCTCGGGCAACTTGAACGTGAGCGCCTACTATGCTCTCAGTCCTGCAATATTGTTAATTTCTACAATGATAAGTTCGGTTATTTCTTTGACGGAAGCAAAATGGGTATCGGGTTTTCAGATGAACCATCTGGAGAGTTATCCTTAAATATTGGACTTGTTAATTGGAATGAGGAAAAGGTAAGCTACACCATAGATATTAGATATCCTGTGACAGTTGACTTCCAGGACGTATGCAATGGTCTATTAGAAGCTGTCGTGCCAAATGAATACAGGATTCAGAATCTCAATCATATGAAGCCGCTATATAAGCCTGTTTCAGACCCTTTGATTGAAACACTAATGGCAGCATATAAAGAATTTACAGGAGATTTAGTTGGTAAACCAATAGTAATTGGAGGCGGTACATACGCTCGTGCTGTTCCAAATACCGTAGCTTTTGGGCCTGTTATGCCTGGGAGAGAGGATATTTGCCACCAGCCTAATGAATATATTCACACTGAGGATTTATACATGTCAATCAAAATCTTCGCTCGTGCACTCTATGAACTTTCAAAGTGATACACTTTGAAAGTTCATGAATTTTAATTATGCTACTCCCATTGCAATTCTTTTGCCAAAATAGATTCCAAAGAAGCATAGTGTTATGCTAAGAATAATGTAAACACCTGCTAGAATGTGCATATCTTTTTCAAAGAGTTCTACGCTCTCAAGTGAAAAAGTAGAGAAAGTTGTAAATCCTCCGCATACACCTGTTTTCCAAAACAGTTCTGTATTATGAGAGATATCGCCTCTTTCATTTATTAGACCGACGATAAATCCTATAACAATTGCCCCAACTATATTTATTATTAATGTATGAAGGGGAAATGTCATCTTCAGTGGTATTGCTCCCAAAGTATATCTCATTACGGCTCCAAGAGCACCACCGAGTGCAACATACATAAAATTCATAGATGTCTCCTTTGATAGATGATTAAATTTTGATTAACAAAAAAGCATAATTTTTTAATTTTATTAGAAAATTATGCTTTTTATTTTTCATAATATCAATTTCTCTTGATATAATTTATTTAATTTTATTTATCTGCTACATATGGCAATAGTGCAACGATTCTAGCTCGCTTGATTGCCTTAGTAACATCTCTCTGGTGAAGGGCACAAGTTCCTGTAACTCTTCTAGGAAGAATCTTTCCTCTTTCAGAAACAAACTTCTTAAGTTTTTCAACATCCTTATAATCTATAAGTTGAGATTTATCAGCACAAAACTGACAAACCTTTCTTCTACGAGCACCTGTTGGTCGTCTTTTTTCCATGTCAATCTCCTCTCTAATTCTTTAGAATGGCAGATCGTCCTCAATCGCTTCAAAAGATGGTGGAATATCATCGCCTAGACTACCCTTATTCCCAAAATCTCCTGATGTATCCATCTGGTTTGCAGATTCTGGTGAGTTGTCAAAATTCTGTGAGAAGCTGTCATTGTTTTTAGCTCCTCCACCCTGTTGATATCCATATCCTTGATTTCCTTGAGGTCTATCTCCCCATTCGAGAAATTGGACCCTGTCTGCTATAACATCGGTAGTATAAACTGTATCTCCATTTTTGTTCTGATAGCTTCCAGTCTGTATTCGGCCCTGTATAGCAACAAGCCTTCCCTTTGCAAGATACTTCTCACAATTTTCAGCCTGTTTTCCAAAAACAGTAATTCTAGGAAAATCCGCCTGTCTTTCGCCGCCCGACCTTGTAGGTCTATCTACAGCAATATTGAATGAAGCTACAGCCATCTGAGTTCCCGATGTATATCTAAGTTCAGGATCTCTTGTAAGTCTTCCAATTAATACAACGCTATTCATATCTAACCTCCACTATTTCTCGTCCTTGTTTACGATTAAGTGTCTAATTACGTTGTCTGAAATTCGAAGTCTTCTATCCAGCTCCTTAGGTAAAGTTGGTTCTGCCTGAAAATCGATAACTGCATAATATCCTTCTGTTTTCTTTTCAATAGGATATGCTAGCTTTCTAAGTCCCCAAATTTCAGTGTTTTTAACTTCACCTTCAGCTGAGATGATTTCCTTAACAGTTTCTACTGTTTTCTCCTTCATCTCATCATCTAGAGTAGGATCGACAATGAACATAATTTCATAGTTAATCATATCTTCACCTCCCTACGGTCTATTCGGCACCACTTCTTGCGGTGCAGAGAATTTGCACAAAATTGTGCCTATCTATTATACATCAGTTTTCATACAATGCCAAGTGGAAATATTTGTAAATATTGCTTTAATATCTAGTATTTGTAAATATTACGTTGATATTTGCAAAACAATGCATTGCTGTTTATAAAATAATCCATTGAGATTTATAAAAAGTTGCATTAAAAGTTTGGTAAAGTATAATCATCGCTTTTTAGATTGAATATTTAATTTGTTCTTGAATCTGTACTGGAACCCGTACTGTGATTTTTAAAAGTAAATCCTATTCTATACTTCATTTGTGCTCCAATAGGCGTATTCTCAAGCATTGCCGCTAACAAAACAGCAAGTATTATTCCCATTACAAACTGTCCTATGTTCCAAGGAATTGACCCAATAGGTACTATCCAGTTACTGTACATTATAGATGCAGCCAAATAGTATCCAGCAACCATTTCAATTCCACCTATAATCATCGCAAAAATTTTAATAAAGGCTTGCTTGCTAATAGATTTTTCAATTACAAGCCCCATGAGAAATGCCATTATAAATTTAATTCCAAGTGTCCACGGAATCCATGCTGGATAGCCTCCGATTAAATCACCCAAAGCAGATCCAACTCCAGCAGCTAATGCACCTTGATTCTTTCCAAGTATTAGCACACCTAAAAATATCATTGCGTCCCCAAGATGAACATACCCCTCTGTCATTGGAACAGGAATTTTGATTATCATCGTTGCGACACATATTAGGGCCATCACAAGAGCCGTAATCACAATATTCTTAACTGTATAATTTGAAGCTTGCATTTTTCTTTCCATTTTTATAACTCCTAACTTTGCTCTCTTTCATTTACTTTTTTATATATGTTTTCATTTAGGTATACTGTATCAGGATTTTGACCCTTTTTAAATATACAATATTTAATATTTTTTAATATACAATTTGGCGTTAATTCTAAAATTATAAAATTATTTTTCAATATCCTTTTTTTCTTGTTTTTTATTTAAAGGTTCTTGCTTTAGGAGCGATGTATTTTCTAGTTATCATATGCTTTATAAATGCTTTTTTAAAGCACCTACGATATTTTATCCAAAAAGTAACACCCTAAATAGCACAGAATAGCATAAAATAGCATAAATTTTACCTTTTCGCTCATCATCTTTAAGCAACAAAAAAGCCCTGAAATACTGTAAAATACAGTGTTTTCAAGGCTTTATTTATTGGTGCCCCCGAGGCGATTCGAACACCCGACGCACGGTTTAGGAAACCGACGCTCTATCCCCTGAGCTACGGAGGCATAAGAATCCTAGTGGATTCTTTAGTAAATCGCTATTTATGATATCACTTCTGACGCCTTATTTCAAGCCTAAACCAAAGTTATCTTTTACTCTTGCCATCGTTTTTTCGGCAATTGCATTTGCTTTCTCGGCACCATCTTCTAAAATATCAATAAGCTCCTGAGATGACCTTATTTCATCAAATTTCTCCTTGATAGGTGCAAGTGCATCAACAGTTATTTCAACTAAATCCTTTTTAAAATCACCATATCCCTTGCCCTCATACATTGCTACTATTTCGTCGATTGTTTTGTCGGACAATGCACTATAAATGTTGATAAGATTAGATATTCCAGGCTTTTCATCCTTGTCGAATCTGATAATTCCTTCTGAATCTGTCGTCGCCTTCATGATTGATTTTTTAATTTTCGAAGGGTCATCAAGAAGAGAAATCCTGCTGTGAATATTTTCAGCTGATTTGCTCATTTTGTTGCTAGGGTCATCTAGTGACATAATTCTAGCACCCGCTTTCAGATACCTTCCTTCAGGAACAACAAAAGTTTTCTTTCTCGTATTATTTACTCGAATTGCCAAATCACGACATAATTCAATGTGTTGCTTTTGGTCTGTGCCAACTGGAACAACATCTGTATCATAGAGCAAAATATCGGCTGCCATAAGTACAGGGTATGTAAAAAGGCCCGCTGGGGCAGATGCTTTGTTTTGAGATTTCGCCTTAAACTGTGTCATCCTCGAGAGCTCACCTGTATACGAGCTGCAAGTTAGAATCCATCCAAGCTCTGAATGCCCGTGAACATCTGACTGCACGAAAACTATTGATTTTTTAGGATCAACACCTACTGATAAATACAGAGCCGCAACATCAAGAATATGTTTTCTGAGTTCTTTCGGATCCTGTGGTACAGTGATTGCGTGAAGATCAACAATGCAGTACAGGCATTGATATTCCTCCTGCAATTCAACAAATTGCCTAAGTGCTCCAAGATAATTACCTAGATGTATATTCCCTGTTGGCTGTACGCCCGAAAAAACTCTTTTCATATTTTCCCCCAATTCTAAAGTTATTCGCTTAATTTACCTCTATGCTCAACGATTGTAAAATAAGGTTTCTCCTCGGTTTTCTCTATATCTTTATTTCATTTTAATCACATAAAGCTAAATAATTAGTATGTTTTAATACATTGCAATACATCAAAACATATTTAGGATTTTTTTAACTCCGCCCTAAATTGCTCCACCATACTTCTTTCAGCACGTGAGACTGTCATTTGAGATACTCCCAAAATCTTTCCTATTTCTGCTTGAGATTTGTTGAAAATAAATCGTTCCCTGAAAATGTATTTATTTTGTTCGGTCATCTTATCGAGAACTTTGTCAATTATCTCTTTTGTTTCAAGCTGCTCATATCCTTTTTCGTCAAAGCCTGTATATTTCTCTAAAAATGCCGAATCTCCTTCACCTGTCATGTCATCAAAGGTCTTGTCAAGAGAGTATGTGCTGTAAGCCTTAGCGCCATCCATTGCTTCAATAATCTGTTCATCGCTTAGTCCAGTAAACCGAGCAATTTCTGGAATTGTCGGGTTCTTTCCAAGCTCAGTTGAAAGCTTTTCCTTGGCATCTTGAACTTTCGCTGAAATTTCTTTAAGCCGCCTTGGTACCTTAAGACTCCATTGTTTGTCTCTGAAATATTTTTTTATTTCTCCGAGTATAGTAGGCGTAGCAAAAGAGCTGAATTCAAAACCCTTATCTGGATCAAATCTTTCCACAGCAGAAACAAGCGCAAGGGCACCTACTTGATATAAGTCGTCGTACTCTACGCCTTTTCCGAGATACTTGCGAATTAATATTTCTACCATGTAGAGATGGTCCTCCACTAGCTTGTTCCTATTCGCTACGGTCGGATTTGCCTTATATTCCTGAAAACCGTTAGTTTTTGCTGTCATTCCTTTTCACCATGGTAATGTATTTCAATCCGTTATTATTATTTCCAAACTCAATATCATCAACAAGAGACCTTATTATAAAAATACTTAAGTCTCCCTCTTTAGGACAATGCTTACAAGGTTTATTTAATTTTTCTATCTGGTGTGATTCTGACAAATCCGTCACGGTAACTGTTATTTTGTCCGTGTCCAATAAGCATACCACCTCATATTCTTCTGAAAACCCTGAAGAACCATGACAAGAAATATTTTTACATGCTTCAGATACGGCTGTCTTAAGGTCATCGCACTGCTCCACATCAAAGCCCGCATTTGCAGCAAGAGATCCAATAAACAGTCTAGTTCCCTTAATATATTCAGGCTTTCCTGGAATCTTCAAACTTAATCTGTCCATCTTCATTCTTCTCCTGATCTACTTCTTCCTTTATTACCTTGGCCATAGCGACAATATTTGCATCATCGTCGACCCTCATAATCTTTACGCCCTGCGTTGACCTGCTTAACTTAGAAACCTCTTCTGCTCTGATTCTAATGATTATTCCATCTGAATTAATTAGAAGTATCTCATCATCTTGATCTACGACCTTGGCTCCTATTAGCTCTCCTGTTTTGGAGAACTTACTCTTGTTATAAGTAAGAACACCCTTTCCGCCTCTCGCTTGTATAGTATAATCTTCAACTGGCGTTCTCTTTCCATATCCATTTTGAGTTACAACTAGAATCTCTTTATCATCTGCCAAAATATCCATATCGACAACTGTATCTGACTTATCGAGCTTAATTCCTCTTACACCTGCCGCTATTCTTCCCATACTCCTTACATCTTTTTCAGAGAATGAGATACATTTTCCTTTTCTTGTAACAAGAATAATATTATCGTCACCACAGGTCTCTCTAACACCAATTAAGCTGTCATCATCTTTCAAATTAATAGCTATTAGACCATTTTTCCTATTTGTATCAAATTGCGACAAAGCAGTTTTCTTGATGGTTCCATTCTTTGTAACCATTATCAAATAGTTCTCATCGTCAAATTGTGATACCGGAATTATTGCAGTAATTCGCTCCTTCTGCATCAAATTCAAAAGATTTACAGCAGGCGTTCCCTTTGCCGTCCTCGATGCCTCAGGTATCTCGTAAGCCTTAAGCTTATGCACCTTTCCAGTGTCTGTAAAGAACAAAAGATAATCGTGGGTTGAGGTCATAATCAGGTCTTTAACAAAATCATTTTCTCTTGTCGTTATTCCGGTTATGCCCTTACCGCCCCTTCTTTGAGCCTTATATGTATCTGCTGGCACTCTTTTTATATATCCAAGATGTGTAAGAGTAACAGCAACACTCTCTTCTTCTATCAAATCCTCATCGTCAAACTCATCCTCAGCTGCAACTATTTTGCTGCGACGGTTATCGCCGTATTTTTCTCTAATTTCCTGAAGTTCTTCTTTGATTACACCCATCAGCAGAGCTTCATCCGACAAAATAGCCTTAAAGTATGCTATTTTTTCCATAAGCTCAGCATACTCTTTTTCGATTTTCTCACGTTCAAGTCCCTGAAGTCTTGCAAGCCTCATATCCAGAATAGCTTGAGCCTGAATATCAGAAAATCCGAACCTTTCAATAAGCTTCTCCTTGGCATCGTTATAGCTTGCTCTAATAATTTTGATTATTTCATCAATATTATCAAGTGCAATTCTATATCCTTCAAGTATATGAGCCCTCGCTTCCGCTTTTTTTAGGTCAAACTGGGTTCTTCTTGTAATTATTTCTTTCTGGAAATTCAGATATTCAGTAAGTATTTCGTGTAGATTTAAAATTTTAGGCTCGCCATCTACAAGTGCAAGCATGATCATGCTGTAGCTGAATTGTAACTGTGTGTGCTTATAAAGCCTGTTAAGAGTAATCTGTGGATTTGCATCTCTTTTAAGCTCTATCACTATCCTCATACCTTTACGGTTTGACTCATCACGTATAGCCGATATTCCGTCAACTCTTTTTTCTTTGACAAGCTCAGCAATTTTCTCAATAAGCCTTGACTTATTCACCTGATAAGGGATTTCCGAAACTATTATCTGGTATCGGCCACCCTTTGTTTCTTCAATTTCGCATTTAGCGCGAACCTGAACCTTTCCTGTTCCTGTTTTGTATGCCTGCCTTGCTCCCTGTCTACCTAATATGTGTGCTCCAGTTGGAAAGTCCGGTGCCTTGACAATTTTAATTAAGTCATCTACAGTTGCATCTTCCTTGTCTATGAGCAAAATAGTAGCGTCGATAACATCTCTTAGGTTATGAGGCGGTATTGATGTCGCCATACCTACTGCAATTCCGTTTGAACCGTTCACCAAAAGGTTCGGAAATCTGCTCGGAAGTACAACAGGCTCCTCTTCCTCCTCGTCGAAGTTAGGCATGAAGTCTACGGTTTCTTTTTCTATATCTCTTAGCATCTGCAATGTAAAAGGCGTCATTCTTGCCTCTGTATACCTCATTGCAGCAGCGCCATCTCCGTCCACAGAACCGAAGTTTCCGTGACCGTCTACGAGCATATAACGTATCGAGAAATCCTGAGCCATTCTAACCATGGCATCGTATATTGAACTGTCGCCATGAGGGTGATATTTACCCATTACTTCTCCGACAATTCTTGCTGACTTCTTAAACGGCTTATCTGGGGTAACCCCAAGTTGACTCATTCCATAAAGTATACGTCTATGTACAGGTTTAAGACCATCTCTTACATCTGGTAGCGCACGTCCTACAATTACACTCATTGCGTAATCTATATAGGATTTTTTCATTTCATCATGAATTTCGTGCTGTATCATCTTTGTATCTTCTACAAGTGTTGACATCTATAATTCTCCAATTCTCTTTTAAAAATCTAGACTTGCGTATTTTGCATTTTCTTCAATAAATTTCTTCCTTGGTGGAACCTTATCTCCCATTAGCGTAGTAAATATTTCATCTGCTGCCGTCGCATCATCGAGTGTGATTTGAATTAAGGTTCTGTGATTGTAGTCCATTGTAGTTTCCCATAGCTGATGGAAATCCATTTCTCCAAGACCCTTATATCTCTGTATCTCCGCTTTTCCCGGCTGTTCGTTAAGCTGTTCCATAAGCCTATCCTGCTCTTTTTCCGAATACGTGTAATACGTTTTCCTTTGCTTTACAGTTTTAAACAAAGGAGGTTGTGCAGCATAAACATGTCCATTTTCAATAAGTGGTGTCATGTATCTGTAGAAGAATGTAAGTAACAAGGTTCTAATATGTGCTCCATCAACGTCAGCATCTGTCATAATTATAATTTTATGATATCTCAACTTCTCAATATCAAAATCATGTCCGATACCGCATCCAAATGCTGTGATCATATTTTTGATTTCATCAGAATTTAGAATTTTGTCGAGCCTTGCTTTTTCAACATTAAGTATCTTACCTCGAAGTGGGAGTATTGCTTGCCTTATTCTGTCTCTTCCCTGTTTTGCAGAGCCTCCCGCAGAGTCCCCCTCTACTAGGAAGATTTCTGATAATTTAGGATCCTTCTCTGAACAATCTGCTAATTTCCCTGGAAGCGACATGCTATCAAGAGCGCTCTTTCTTCTTGTGAGATCTCTCGCCTTCCTTGCTGCTTCTCTAGCATTTTTTGCTTTAATGCACTTTTCAAGTATGCTCTTAGCCTGATTTGGATTCTGTTCTAAAAATGCTGTTAAAAATTCATTTGTAGCTGTTTCAACAAAACCCTTCATCTCACTATTACTAAAAATTTATTTTTCCTTGCATAATCATTGAAAACTCTTGTTAATGCAGATTTAAAGCCAGATAAATGATAGCCTCCTTCAGGTGTTGCAATATTATTTGCATAAACCTGAATCATCTCATTATATTTATCTGTGTATTGCATTGCAATTTCAACTTCTCTATCTTTTTCAGATACCTCAAAATAAATAATATCTGGATGAATTATTTCTTTATTTATATTGATATGCTTAACAAATTCCTTTATTCCACCCTCATAGTGAAAAACATCCTTTTTACCTTTTTCTCTTTCATCATTTAAAGTTATATTGACTCCCTTGTTAAGAAAAGCCATTTCTCTGAATCTATGTTGAAGGGTGCTGTAATCAAATTCAGTTTCATCAAAAATATCAGAATCCGGCCAAAAAATAGTAGTAGATCCAGTTTTTTTAGACTCTCCAATCTCATGAAGCTTTTCGACCGTCTTTCCCTTTTCAAACGCAAGCATATATATCTTGCCATTTATCTTGATTTCAACTTCCATCCTAGTTGATAGAGCATTTACAACTGAAGCTCCAACACCATGAAGACCACCTGAAACCTTATATCCTCCTCCACCAAATTTACCTCCTGCGTGAAGAACAGTATGTATAACTTCAACAGCAGGAATTCCCATTTTAGGATGTTTATCAACAGGCATTCCACGTCCATCATCCTCAACCTTAATTGAGTTATCTTTTTGAATAGTTATCTTGATATTCTTACAATATCCCGCAAGTGCCTCGTCTACACTATTATCAACAATTTCATAAACGAGATGGTGCAGCCCCTTTGTACCAGTACTTCCTATGTACATTCCTGGTCTTTGTCTTACAGCTTCAAGTCCTTCTAGAACCTGAATTTGCGATGCACCATATTCATTTGTAACTTTCTGTTCTGTCATTACTTTCCCCTTCTATTACTTTTCCATTTTTAATAAAAATCTTATTTACACTATTTAATTTTGCGATAATATCGTTTGAAAGCTCTGTTGCAGTTATAAAAATCTGATTATTTTCAAATGTTTTAATAAGATATTCCTGTCTGTTTAAATCAAGTTCACTCATCACATCATCAAGCAACAAAATAGCTGACTCTCCCGTTTCTTCTTCTATTAAAGAAAGTTCGGCAAGTCGAACTGATAAGGCACATGTTCTCTGCTGACCCTGTGATCCATATCTTCTGACATCTATTTTGTTGATTAAAAATTCTATATCATCTCTATGAGGTCCTCTTGAAGTTACTGCATTTTTTCTATCTTTATAAAAATCTTCCTTAAGAATTTTCTCAAATTCTTCTTTAGATTTCGGTTTCAAGTTAGGTTTATACGCTAACTTAATTTTCTCTTTTCCAGATGTTATTCCTGAATGAATCTTTTCAACGTAATCTTGCAAATTTTTTATAAATTCATCTCTGTATTTGATAATTTCATAACCGTAATTCGCAAGTTGTTTATCAAGTACATCTATCAAAATATCGTCTATATTTTCCTCTTTTAAATAATTATTCCTTTGAAAAAGTGTTTTTTTGTAATTGTTGAGATTATCCAAATACATTGGCGATATCAAAGATAATTCTCTATCGATAAATCGCCTTCTCTTTTCGGGTTCTTCTTTAACAATTTTTAAATCCTCTGGTGAAAACATCACCACAAGCATATTATCACATAATTCAGATATTTTTTTAAGCTTTACTCCGTCCTTTTTTATTTCCTTATCTCCATTTTTACGAAGAACTATTGAAATATCAAGATTATCATCGTATTTATGGGCACTTGCTTTGATAATAGATGCTTCTTCATCGAAATTTATTACATCCCTATCTTTTACGGGCTTAAATGAACGACCCATAGATGTATAATATATTGATTCAAGCAAATTTGTTTTACCTTGAGCATTATTACCAAGAATCAAATTTGTAGTTTTGTTAAAATTTATTTTTAATTTCTTATAATTTCGAAAATTATTAAGTTCTATTGATTTTAAAAACATCTACTTAACTCTAACTGGAAGGACTAGGAATAGAAATTCATCTCCTTCTATTGGTGTTACGACACAAGGAGTAACAGGTGAATTAAAGTATAGCATTATTTCATCATCTTCTATAACCTTGAGAATGTCTATCAAATATTTAGCATTAAATCCTATTTCTATATCTTCACCTATTTTATCTATCATAACTTCTTCAACCACACTTCCTTCCTGTGATTTTGAGGAAATTTTCATAATTTGTTCTTCTATATTAAGTTTTATTAAATTATTCTGACCTTCAATTGTGAATATCGATGCTCTTTCAATAGCTTCACTTAAACTTTTTCTATTTACTTTTACGTGTATACTACTTTCTGAAGGAACCATCTCATTGTATTGTAGAAATTCTCCATCTATAATTCTGAGATTAACTTCATTATTTCCTATAAGAGCAGCAAGGCTTTTTCCATTTTTCTTTATCTTAATGATATCTGTTTCATCTTGAGAATCATTTATTATTTTAGATAACTCTCCCATTATTCTTGCAGATACTACAAATTTTTGTTCATCATCAATGTTTGTAATAGCTTTATTTATTGCCATTCTGTATCCATCAATAGCAACCATTTTAAGATAATCTTTGTTCATTTCTAACAAAATACCGCTTATTATTCCCCTTGTTTCATCTGGATGAGCAGCAAATTGTGTTCTTTTAATAAGATTTTTAAATGTTTCTTTATGAAAACTAATTGCATCATCAAAAGATTCTCTATATATACTAGGAAACTCATCTGGAGAAATACAAATAATTTCAAAATCTGTGTTGAGGCATTTTATTTCCATCTTCTGATTATCATCTACAACAAAATTTATCTCAGCTGAAGGCAATTTTCTTATTATATCTGTAAATATTTTAGCATTTACAACTGTTTTACCATTTTCAATAGAATCAACTTTAATTTTTCTTATTACAGAAATATCAAGATCAGATGCTGTTAGTGTTAGAATTCCATCTTCTACATCAATAAGGATTCCTTTAAGAATTGGCATAGTTGTTCTTGTAGATATTGCCTTAGAAATAATGTTTAACGATTTTGAAAGTTTATTTTGATTACATGAGAATTTCATTCCAAACTCCTTTATTTTATATTTATTTATTTTAGTTGTAGTAGTAGGCTTTGTTGATAGTATGGATAACTATCGTAAGCCTTTTAATTTTAACATTTTTTATCCACAAAATATAAGGATAAGTTTTAACATTTGATATTAATAATTTAAAACTATTTTGTGAAAATATTTTTAAATGTATTATTTTGTGTGAAATTTATTATTCAGTTCTATTCTTTTGATTTTTCAATCAATAAATCTACTATTCCTTTAAGTGAATCGTCTGTTTTTAATTTCTTTTGAATTTTTTCATGAGCATGTATAACTGTTGAGTAGTGTCTGCCACCGAAGCATCTTCCAATTTTAGGAAGTGAATAGTCAGTGATTTCTCTTGAAATATACATAGCTATCTGCCTTGGATAAGCAATCCTATTTGTTCTTTTTGCTCCATCCATTTCATCAATTCCAATATCAAAGTGATTGCAAACTATCTGCTTAATTTTTTCAGGTGTAGGAAGAATTGATTTTGATGTAACAATATCTTTTAAGATATCATTAGCAAATTGAACATCTATATTTCTATTGAGCAAAACAGAAAAACTTATAATTCTATTAAATGCTCCTTCAAGATTTCTTATGTTATCTTTGATACTTTCTGCAACAAGCTTAATTACATCATAAACATCATCAGTAATCTCAATACCTTTACTTTCAGCCTTTTTCATAAGTATGGCGATTCTAGTTTCATAATCTGCAGGTTGAATATCAGCCATCATTTTCCATGCAAATCTGGATCTTAATCTCTCATCAAGCTTTGTAAGTCTTTGTGGAGGTCTATCGCTAGAAATTATTATTTGTTTCTCATATTTGTATAACTCATTGAAAGTATGGAAAAATTCTTCTTGAGTTGTGTCTTTATTTTCTAGAAATTGAATATCGTCTATTAACAAAACATCAGCTTTTCTATATTTTCTTTTAAAATCATTCATTTTGTTTTGTTTAATAGCGTGGGTACACTCATTTGTAAAAGTTTCAGAGGTTACATATATTACATTTAATTCTGGTCTTGTATCTTGTATATATAGCCCAATAGCATTGATTAAATGTGTTTTTCCAAGTCCTGATTTACCATAAATATATAGTGGATTATAGGCTTGAGATGGATTTTCTGCAACTGCGTGAGCAGCAGCACAAGCAACCTTATTACAAGAGCCTTCAACAAAATTATCGAAAGTATATGATGGTATGAAATATTCATCATATACTTTTGAATCAGGTTCCATTTTTGACACACCAAAATTCCCAACATCAGTATTAACTTGTAAATGTTGATTATTATTACCATATTCGCTTTTGTGTTTTGTGATAACCTTGTAAGCTGTTCCAGTCTGCTTTTGTATTATTGATTCAAGTCTAATTTTATACCTATTTACAATATCTAAATCAATATTATCTGGAACCTCAAGATAAAATATAAATATATCTTCATCTATGCAATTTAAGGTTACAGGCTTTATAAAAGTTTCATAACTAGGGGATGGAATCAATTCTTTAAGATTATCTTTAACACGAATCCATAGGGTGTTTGGTTCAGGTATCATTTTTAACATTCGCTTTCTATAAATCTTATATATCATTTTACAAAAAATATGGATAAATTGCAATATTTAAGAGTTATCCACATAAAATATATAAAAATAGAGTTATCCACATTTAAATTATAATTAAATACACTTAAATTGCATATAAAAAAACACTTATTAACATTATCCATATAGTGTTATAAACATATTGTGGATAAAATATTTATTAAATTTTATTTAAAATAGTTAGTATTTTTATAAATAAAATCTAAAATAAATGTTAAACTTCTCATATTGAATTCTACCACAAACACCTTTTTCAGATTAAATTCTACTTTCAACCATTTACTAGAATTTACTTTGCTTATTATCACTTATTAACTTTAATATCTCTAGGATATAAAAAATTTGACTTAAGAGCTTTATACGAGTATAATATTAGGGCGCATATTGTAATTTAGATTGCGTATATCATATATTTAGAATTTTGGAGGATGAAAATGAAAAGAACTTATCAGCCTAAAAAGAGGCAAAGACTTAAGGAACACGGCTTTAGAAAAAGAATGAAGACTAAGAATGGTAGAAATGTTCTTAAAAGAAGAAGAGCAAGAGGAAGAAAGAAGCTTACAGCATAATATAATGTTAAATAAAACAATTTTGCGAAATAAAAAGGATTTTTCGAGGATTTACAGCAAGGGTAAATCTATAGGCGATAGGTATATTGTTTTGTTTTTTAAGAGAAACAATCTAGACTATTATAGAAAGGCCTTTTTAGCAAGCAAAAAAGTTGGAAATAGTGTAAAGAGAAATCGGGCGCGAAGACTTATGAAGGAAAGTGTAAGACTTCTTGAATTTGATTTACCTAAAGGTTATGATTATATCTTTATAGCAAGGAATACCATAGATGGTAAATCATACAGTGAAGTTAGCCGTTCCATAAAATCAGCGCTTAAGAGGAGTGGCACGTTAAATGAAAAAGAATAGTTTTTTAAAATTAACTGGCATGCCTATTATTCTTATAATAAGGATATATCAGATTTTTATATCGCCTATTACACCTGCAACTTGCAGATTTTATCCAACTTGTTCAACTTATTTTATACAAGCTTTAGAAAAGTATGGGCTTATCAAAGGAACTTATCTAGGGATAAAGAGAATCTTAAGATGTCATCCTTGGAATCCGGGAGGATATGACCCTTTGAAATAACGGAGGAAGTTTATTAAATGACGAGAATTTTTGGGATTATGTCAGCTCCGCTTGGACTTGTCATAAGCCAGTTATACAATATCATTGGTAACTATGCTATTACTCTTATAGTAATTACAGTTGTCATTAAAGTATTGCTTTATCCTTTGTATAAAAAGCAAATTATGTCCATGGCAAGCATGGGAGATTTGCAACCACTTATGAAGGATATCCAAAATAAATATGCTAATGACCCTGTTTTGATGAGAGAAAAAACAGCAGAACTCTATCAAGAGCATGGTGTGAATCCTATGGGCGGCTGTTTACCTATGGCAATCCAGATGATTGTTATAATGGGACTTTTTGGACTTTTAAGAAATCCACTTATGTTTATTAAATCTGACAAAATGATTTTTGCAATACATGAGAGCTTCTTGTGGATTAAGGATTTGAGCCAGCCAGATTTATGGGTTCTTCCAATAATGGCAGGAGTTGCGACATTTTTTGCTTTCTTTATACAAAATAAAGTTGGAACACCGGGAACGCAGATGGCAGGCGGTGGAATGCAAAAAACTATGATGTTCGTATTTCCACTAATGATTGTTTGGCTTGCGAGATCTTATCCAGCAGGTTTAGCAATTTACTGGTTTATGAGCCAGTTTATTCAGATATTCTATAATATTAGATTTGCTAAATTAAAAAAAGAAATGCGAAATAAGAAAAAGTTTAAGAAGAAGTAATAGAAAATAAATTTATAATATTTTAAGATAGGAATTAAAATGGAATTTGTTGAAAAATGGGGAACAGATGTTGATACAGCTGTAGATTTGGCCCTTGACGAACTCAAAGCTACTAGAGATATGGTTGATGTTGAAATCTTGGAAGAGCCATCTAGGGGTTTTTTTGGAATCGGATCTAAACTCGCATTAGTTAGAGTGAAAATAAAGGAAGAACCAAAAAAATCAGAAGCTAAAAAGAATACACAAAAAAAATCAGATAAATCGGATAATTCAGATAAAAATGATAGAAAATCCAGCATTAAAAAGACAATCAAAACTGAGGAAAAACCTAATTCTGCAAAAGATACATACCAGGATGAAAATAAGATTAATAACGATGTAGATAATATCAAAAAAGAAGAGAAATCTGACATAAAAAAAGATACATCTTCTCTAGATACAATTCTTGCGGATAAAGTACCTTATCCTGAGGAAAATATTGCAGTACCTTTTCTCAAGGATGTGACTGAAAAGATGGGAGTAGAATTAGAATTTACACCATATAAGGCTAACGACTATATTTTTATTGATATATCAGGTAAGGACACGGGTACTATTATAGGCAAAAGAGGACAGACGCTTGATTCAATACAGTACCTCACAAACCTAGTGTTAAATAAAAACAAAGAAGAATATCAACGAGTAATACTAGACGCTGAAAATTATAGAACAAAAAGAGAAAAGACTTTGGAACAGCTTGCACACAGACTTGCCGGTAAAGTTGTAAGGACTGGAAGAACTCAAAAATTAGAGCCTATGAATCCATACGAAAGGAAAATAATTCATACTGCTCTTCAAGATGATTCGAGAGTAATGACAAGAAGTGAAGGCAAGGACCCATACCGAAGGGTTATAGTGGAGCTTAAATAACAATTAACCCGCAGTATTTGCGGGTTTTTTAATAAGAGGAAATATGAATAGTTTATATGATGATGGCGATACAATTGCTGCGATTTCCACCCCTATAGGTGAAGGTGGTATTGGTATTGTTAGAATTTCTGGAGACCAGTCACTTGATTTGTTATCAGGGATTTTTGAACCTGCAAGTCGTGATATTAAAAGGAATACCAAAAATCAACTTTCGATACCTAGCAGGTTTTTGACATATGGGAAAATCTACGATACTAAACGAAATCTAATAGATGAAGTTCTCGTATCATATATGAAAGCCCCCACTACATACACGGGAGAAGAAACTGTTGAAATAAATTGCCATGGAGGCATTATACCTCTCAGAAATATTTTAAATACCATTATCAGTCTCGGTGCACGCCCCGCAGAAAGAGGAGAATTTACAAAGCGGGCATTCTTAAATGGCAAATTGGATCTTACCCAGGCTGAAGCAGTAATGGACTTAATCTCCGCAAAGACCGACACATCGTTTAACGTTGCAATGACCCAGTTGCAGGGACGTCTTTCAGAACAGATACGTCTGATACGCAGCTATTTTGTTGACTTGTTAGTTCAAATTACTGTCAATATCGACTATCCTGATGAAGATATAGAAGAATTGACATATTCGAATATTTTGGAATCACTGCACAAAATAGCCGCGTTTCTAAGGGAATTGTCCGCATCATCAGAAAGGGGCAGAATACTTCGAGAAGGCTTACGGGTTTCAATCGTTGGGAAACCAAATGTAGGGAAGTCTTCCATTTTGAATGCACTTTTGTATGAGGATAGAGCCATTGTAACCAATGTGCCTGGTACTACAAGAGATATTATTGAAGAAACTATAGATGTTAGGGGTATTCCCGTTGTAATCACTGACACTGCAGGTATTCGGGACACTGATGACCTTGTTGAAAGAATTGGAGTTGAAAAATCAAAGCTTTCGATCGAAAGTTCAGATTTGATATTCTTTGTTTTAGATGCGGCTCGCAATATTGATGAAGAAGATGATAGAACTTTTTCTCATATACGTGATAAAAATCATATTATTTTGATTAATAAAAATGATATAGATGATAAAAGTATTTCTGTAGGAGATGTTAAAGAGCATTTTAACGAGGATGCGACTGAGATATCGGCCATTAGAAATGATAGTATTAAGGTGATAGAAACATTAATTGAAGATTTTGTTAACAGTAAGTCCTCAGGATTTGCTGCTTCACAAAATTTTATGATTACTAATGCTAGGCATAAAAAACTTATTGATGATAGTATCTTAGCTATTTCAGATGCAATTACATCAACAGAAGCGTTTGAACCGCTTGAAATTATAGAAATTGACGTCAATCACGCTTACGAGCTTTTGGGCGAGCTTATTGGAGAAACAACGACGGGAGATATAATTGATAGAGTGTTTGAAAGATTTTGCCTAGGTAAGTAATAGTCTATTAAATTTTGAATCATTTAATCTAGGCAAGTCATAGTCGACGAAAAGAGAATTGTCGATGTAAAGAGGAAAAAATAGCTGTTTTAGGCAGCTTTGAGGGTTATACTAATGAATAAATCAGATTCTGTGTTAGAGAATAAAGTTAATATTGCTAATAAAACATCTATTGAAAAAGAAAAAAACCTTATGGGGAAATTTGATGTAATCGTTGTGGGTGCTGGTCATGCGGGCTGTGAAGCTGCTTTGGCGTCAGCACGTATGGGCTTGAAAACTTGTCTTTTTTCGATGAACCTGGAAGCAATTGCAATGATGCCATGCAATCCTTCAATTGGCGGAACTGGAAAGGGTCATCTGGTTCGAGAAATTGATGCTCTCGGTGGCGAAATGGGGATTAATATAGACAAATCCTTTATTCAAAGTAGAATGCTCAACACTTCTAAGGGGCCGGCGGTTCACTCCTTACGAGCACAGGCTGACAAGGCGCTCTACCATACAGAAATGAAGAAAACTCTTGAAAAACAGAAAAATCTTTTTCTTAAGCAAGCCGAAATAGTTGAGCTTATTGTAACCGAGGGTACAGTTAGGGGTGTAGTAACACAAACGAATTGTATATATGAGGGAAAGGCAGTTATTTTGTGCACTGGAACATTTTTGCGTGGCAAAATATTCATAGGAAACTCCTCTTATTTTAGTGGACCTAACGGATTATCGCCATCGATGCTGCTTGCTGATAACCTCAAAAAATATGGAATTTCAATGCGTAGATTCAAAACGGGTACGCCAGCCAGATGCCTTTCTTCATCACTAAATTTTGAAAATATGTCTGAGCAGAAAGGCGACGAGGAAATTGTTCCATTTTCTTTTATGAACGATTCCTTGGAAAAAAATCAGATTTCTTGTTGGCTTACATATACGAATGAAAAAACGCATGACATAATTAGGCGCAATTTTCACAGGTCAGCATTGTTCGGGGGCGAAATCGAAGGAATAGGTGCTCGCTATTGCCCTTCAATAGAGGATAAGGTGAATCGTTTTTCAGATAAGCCAAGGCACCAGACCTTCATTGAACCAGAGGGTCTTGATACGGAGGAGATGTATATCCAGGGAATGTCAAGCAGCCTTCCAGAGGATGTGCAGTATGATTTTTACAAAACAATTCCCGGCCTAGAGGATTTGATTATCACAAGACCTGCATACGCTATCGAATATGATTGCATAGATCCGATAGAACTTAAACCGTCTTTGGAACATATGAAAATAAATGGGCTATTTTGTGCTGGTCAGTTTAACGGAAGCTCGGGTTATGAGGAAGCTGCGGCACAGGGACTTTTGGCAGGAATTAATGCCTCACTTCTTGTAAAAGAAAAAAATCCTCTTGTTCTGAAAAGAAACGAGGCTTATATTGGCGTTCTAATCGACGATCTCGTAACAAAAGGTACTAATGAGCCTTACAGAATTATGACCAGCAGAGCGGAATATAGGCTCGTTTTAAGGCAAGACAACGCTGATACCCGTTTGACAGAGCTAGGATATCAGATAGGACTTGTTAGTAGGGAACGTTATGAAAAATATTTACAGAAAAAGCATAATGTTGAGCTGGAAATCAAAAGGCTTGAAAATACTAGCATTAAGCCCGAAGTTGCGAACAAAATAATGGAAAAAACTGGGAATGCACCCGTGTCCGGGTCTATTTTGCTTTCAGAGCTTTTAAAACGACCGAAGATAACGTATGAGTTGATAGCTTCTATAATTGATGAAAATAATATTGAATGGCCAAAACTCACTAGACATGAAAAAATGGAAGTGGAAGTTAGTATCAAGTATGCTGGGTATATCAATAAGCAGCTTGCGCAAGTCGAGCGATTTAAAAAACTTGAAAATAAAAGCCTAGACATGAATATTGATTATAGCAAAATAGAGGGGCTTAGAATAGAAGCAGCTCAGAAGCTAGATGCTATCAAGCCTATTTCGCTAGGGCAAGCCTCTCGAATTTCTGGCGTATCTCCCGCAGATATCAACGTTTTGCTGATATGGCTAAGCAAGAAGAGGAGAGTAAAGAATGAAAAATAATTCCTCAAATTATATATGTAATCTCATCACTCTTTCGAGCAAGTTAGGTATTGATATTAATCATGAGCAGGCGAAAAAGCTTATTTCCTACATGTCATATATACTTGATTGTAACCAATATATTAATCTGACGGCAATTACTTATGAGGACGAGTTTATTTTAAAGCATCTTATTGATTCTATGATAATTTCAAAATTAAAAGAGTATGCCTGTGCCAAAACAGTTATTGATATAGGAACGGGTGCAGGTTTTCCGGGCATCCCACTCGCTGTTTTGAGTAGTGAGAAACAGTTTCTTCTAGTAGATTCTCTTTTAAAAAGAGTTAAAATTGTCAATGATGGAATTAATCTTTTGGGGTTATCTAACGTGTCGACAGTCCATGCGAGAGGAGAAACTCTTGAGAAAAATACGCCATTTAAAAATGGTGCAGACCTTGTAATTGCAAGAGCTGTGGCAAATATGGCTAAACTTGCAAAATACACTTTACCGAATGTAAAAAAAGATGGATTCCTCATTGCGTTAAAGGGACCGAGCATAGATTGTGAACTTCAGGAATCACAAGATATTATAAGAAAACTAGGGGGAAAGATTATAAGAGTAGAAGATCTGTCTTTTGGAGAATTAAGGCATAATGCAGTTATTTGTAAAAAAATAAAGTAGAGAATCATCAAATTTTTGCAAGGAAATATAAAACTGTTTGTAGGGGAATAAAAAAAGTTTCACGTGAAACCTTTAAAAATGCTCCGCCCCTTTGGGACATGCATTTTTGTAGCATTTTTGTGTATTTTATAGTATAATCAAAGATAGAATTTGTTTTAGGAGGAGAGTGTTTTGGGCAAAGCAATAGCAATTTTTAATCAAAAAGGTGGGGTAGGAAAAACGACAACTAATATAAATTTAGGAGCCTGCCTGGCAATGAAAAATAAGAGAGTTTTGATGCTGGACATAGATCCTCAAGGTAACAGCACGAGTGGGGTCGGAATTTCTAAAAGAGATCTTGACTATACGGTGTATGAACTGCTTATAGATAATAATTTTAAGACAAAAAATGCAATTAGGGGCACTTCCATTAAGGGATTAGATATTATTCCTGCAAGTGTTGATCTAGCAGGCGCAGAAATAGAGCTAGTTGCTCTTGAGGAAAGAGAACGCCGCTTAATGAATGCGATTGAACAGGTTCGTGATGAATATGACTATATTTTCATTGATTGTCCTCCTTCTCTTGGTTTGCTTACTATTAACTCTCTGACTGCAGTTGAAAGTGTTTTAGTTCCAATTCAGTGTGAGTTTTATGCTCTTGAGGGCGTAAGTCAGCTTGTGAATACGATAGAGTTAATTAAGAGGAATTTAAATAAAAATCTTGAAATCGAAGGTGTAATTCTTAGTATGTTTGACGGGAGAACTAACTTGTCTGCTCAGGTTGTTCAAGAGGTGAAAAAATATTTTGGATCAAAGGTATACTCTACAGTTATTCCAAGAAATATAAGATTGGCTGAAGCTCCAAGCTACGGAATGGCAATAACAGAATATGACCCGAAATCAAAGGGTGCAGAGGCCTACATGGATTTTGCAGATGAGTTTTTAGAGTGGGAGGCGGAGCGTAATGAAAAGTAGAAAAGGCGGACTTGGAAAAGGTCTCGACGCTCTTTTTGATAACAGAGCTCCTATTCTTGAATCTGAGGAGAATGAAAAATCAAATTCCTCTAATGATAAAAATGAAGATACTGCAACAAAAGTAATATATATTGATATCAATCAGATAAAACCAAATGAAAATCAGCCTCGTAAACACTTTAATGAAGAAAAAATTAAAGAATTAGCGTCTTCAATTATAGAGCATGGGATAATTCAGCCTCTGGTTTTAAGAAAAATTGACGAAAAAAGATACGAAATAGTAGCTGGAGAACGAAGGTGGAGAGCCGCAAGGGCAGCAGGACTTGAAAGAGTACCATCAATAATAAGAGATTTCACAGACGAAGAAAATATGATAATTGCTATCATTGAAAATATGCAAAGAGAAGATCTTAACTCTATTGAAGAGGCTGAAGGTCTGAGGCAGATGATAGAAACTTATGGCTTCACACAGGAAGAGGTGAGCAAAAGCGTCAGCAAAAGCAGACCGTATATTACCAATGCCCTAAGACTTTTGAGACTGCCTGAAAAAATACAGGAAAAACTTGCGAATGGGCAAATTTCACCTGGTCATGGCAGAGCTCTTTTGGCAGCAAAAGACAAAGCATATCAAGAAAAACTATGCGATAGGATTATAAATGAGGGATTATCTGTCAGAAAAACCGAGGAACTTGCAAATCATTTCAAGTCAAATAAGGCTGTGAAAACAAAGCAACCAAAAGATGTTAATATACTGCAGGTTGAAAGAGATCTAAAAGAAATATATGGTACAAAGATCTCCATTGTTAATAAGGGGAAAAAAGGCCTATTAAAGATTGAATACTATGGGGAAGATGAACTCAATAGGCTCATTGACCTGCTAAAGATGGCGAAATAGACAATAAAATTTTGACTTTGTTTCACGTGAAACTATAAATCGGAGGCAATAACAATAATGGATGATTTGAGCAATAAAAACAGTCTGATGATACCAGAGAATGACGAAGCTAATAGTATTAAAAATAAGGCAAGCATTAAAGGGTTAGATTCACCATTTCCGACTTGTATTGTTGGCAGTAATGGTAAAATCAGTTCAGCAAACCAATTTATTGACAAGGTGTTTCTTTATGATGCCCTGGAGGAGAAGGATTTCTTTGCATTAACTGGTGTTAAATTGGAAACTTTAGAAGAGATTTGTAAGGAAAACCTATACATTACTATAGAACGAAACAAATGTATCTTTAGATTGCTTGTAGCAACTACAGAAACTGGATCATACCTTGTTACCTTCGAGGATGTGACAGCGCTTGAGGAACTTCGTTTAAAGTATATCGGCAATCGAAATTGCATGGGCAAAATCAGCATCGATAACTATGAGGAGCTTCAAAATAGAGTTTCAGCTGAGCAAAGAAATCAAGCTATTAACACAATTATTAGTCTGATAACAGAGTGGGCTCAAGATATGAAGGCATCACTAAATAGAATAAAGGAAGACGAGTTTTTACTTTTTTTCCCATTTTATAAATTGGAGCATGCTGTTGAAAATAAATTTGAGATACTTGATAAGGTGAGAAATGTTGATACTGGTGCGGATTTCCCATTGAGCTTAAGTATTGGCGTTGGAATAAGCGAAGACAACATGCAAGAAACGGAAAATCTTGCAAATAGTGCGATTGATCTTGCACTTGGTAGAGGAGGCGACCAGGCTGTTATCAAAACGGATGACAAAACCACTTACTATGGAGGAAAAACTCAAGCAAGAGAAAGATCAAACAAGGGAAAATCACGGATTATAGCTCATGCACTCAAGGTACTTATTTCACAAAGCGAGCAAATTTTTATAATGGGACATAGAAATGCTGATATGGATGCATTTGGATCGTCGCTAGGAGTATTTAGAATTTGCAAACTTGAAAACAAGGACAAGGATATTACCATAGTTGTTTCAACGGTAAATAAGTCGCTTAAGGACATCTATGAGAGTGCAGAGGATATGGAAACATATAAATTTGCAAATGGAGAAAGGGCACTTGAACAAATAGGAGAGAACGCATTAGTTATAGTAGTAGATACACACAGATCAAGCTATGTAGATTGTCCTAAGCTTCTTGAAAAAGCCAAAAATATCGTTGTTATTGACCATCATAGAAGAGCCGAGGATTTTATTAAAAATCCTACATTACATTATCTAGAATCATATGCATCATCAACAGCGGAACTCGTTACGGAAATTTTGCAATACTCGGGAGAAAAAAAGCTTCTAGTTAAGCTTGAAGCAGAAGCTCTATTAGCAGGAATGACAATAGATACAAACCGATTTGCTGTAAAAACTGGCGTAAGAACTTTTGAAGCAGCTGCATATTTAAGACGTTCTGGAGCAGATACAACGGAAGTTAAGAGGTTCTTTCAGACTGATCTTGAATCATTTAGAATTAAATCAAGGTGTATAAGTGATGCAAAGTTTTATGATGAAGGTATTGCGATGTCAATATGCAAAGGCGAGAATGAAGACGTTCAAGTAATTAATTCAACCGTTGCGGATGAATTGTTGACAATTAAAGGAGTTAAGGCCTCTTTTGTCGCAGGAAGAAACCAGCAGGGAACGACAGTAATCAGTGCACGGTCACTTGGAGATATGAATGTTCAGATTATTATGGAAAAGCTTGGCGGAGGTGGTCATTTAACCACAGCTGGTGCACAGTCTGAAGAATTATCACCTGAGGAAATCATTGAAAAAGTAAAAGAATTAGTGCTGGATATCTCATAAGACGCTACGACTAAGGTGCTATAGATAAAGTTCTATAACTAATAAACTACAGCAAAGCTCTACAGAAGTAGAAGAAAAACGCTACAACAAAACAGCAATGTATCAAATAACATATAAATAGAAAATAGAAACATGGAGGTAAGACATGATAGTAATATTAAAGAAAGATGTAAAAGGAACCGGTAAATCCGGAGATGTAATAAAAGTAAGTCCAGGATATGCTAGAAACATGCTTATACCAAGAGGTCTTGCTGTAGAGGCAACCGAAGGAAATATAAGAAATCTTGAAAAACAAAAACAAATCCAAAAGGAAAATGAGGCTATAGAGAAAGCAAAAGCCGAAGAAATTGCACTAAAACTTTCAAAGGGAAATATTGTAATAAAGACTAAGGCTGGAGAAGGCGGAAGATTATTTGGTTCAATAACAAACAAAGACATTTCCGAAGCTATAGAAAAACAACTTGAGATCAAAATTGATAGACGAAAAATTGTTTTGGAAAATCCTATAAAAGAACTTGGGGAAGTTAATGTTGAGGCTAAGCTTTATCCTGAAGTGATTGGTAAATTTACAGTAGAAGTAAAAGAGGAAGTATAATGGCAGGTAGGGTACCACCACAAGACTTAAATGCTGAGAGAACAACACTGGGAGCGATTCTTTTGCGGGGAGAAGAGGCTTTTACGGACGTCTCAGACTATGCGAAGGAAGAGGATTTCTATGATCCTCATAACCGCGAGATTTTTGCAGCTATAGTGGATTTAGCCAAGGGCAATTCACCTATTGACCAAATTACCGTGTCAGAACAACTTAGCAAAAGAGGGACACTAAAAACCGTTGGAGGCAGAGCATATATTGGAAGTCTTTCGTCCGATGTGCCATCTGTATCAAATGCGTCAGAGTATGCAAAAATCATTCACAACAAAGCAGTTTTGCGCACATTAATTAAAATTGCAGGCGATATTGAAGTTCAAAGCTATGATGCAAATCTTCCCGCGGAAACTATACTGGAAAATGCAGAAAGCGCAATTTTTGAGATTGCAAAGGCCCGTCAAAAACGTGACTATACAATGATAAGCGAAGTTTTGATCGCAAATATGACTAGAATAGATGAGGCATGTAAGAATGATGGAAATGTAGGTCTTGAAACTGGATATATAGACCTTGATAAACGCATAGGAGGATTTCAAAAAGGTACGCTTAATATTATAGCGGCAAGGCCAGGCATGGGTAAAACAGCACTTGCACTAAATATTGCAAAAAACGTAGCTAAAAGAGGAGAATCTGTTCTAATTTTTTCGTTAGAGATGGCAAAGGAAGAATTAGGATCAAGACTACATTCTATGGAGGCTCGAGTTAGTTCCACGAAGCTTAGAACAGGTGATTTGATGATAGAAGACTGGGAACAACTCAACCAAGCAGTGGATGATTTATACGAAAGCAAGCTTGCAATCGACGAAACAGCTGCAATTTCAATTTTGGAAATGAAGAATAAGTGCAGAAGATTCAAAGCGAAAAATGGTTTGGACCTTGTAATAGTTGACTACCTGCAGCTCATGGAAGCTGAAGGCGAAAACCGACAGCAGGAGGTTAGTAAACTATCGAGAAACCTTAAACTTATGTCAAAAGAGATGGACTGCCCATTCTTGGTGCTATCTCAGCTCTCCAGAGGACCCGAAGCTAGAAACGATAAAAGACCACTTTTGTCAGATCTCAGAGAATCTGGGTCAATAGAACAAGATGCTGACATTGTTATGTTTTTATATAACGATGAATATTACAACGGTGAAGAATCAGACGAGAGAGGTATAACAGAGGTTCATATTGCAAAACATAGGGCAGGACCTACGGGCACAATCAAACTTGGATGGAGATCGGAATATACAGAGTTTGTGAACCTTACAAGCGAAGAAGCGCTTAGGGGAATATAATGAAATATATAATTGAAGAAACTAACGATTTCTTTCTCAACGATACCGCTATTGAGAATTTATTTATAAGTGAATATATTGTAAGTGCTCCAGGAGATTATGTTAAAGTATATCTTTTTGGCGCGATGTGTAGCCAAAATAATATTACTCTTGAAACCAAAGTAATGGCTTCTACACTAGGAATATCTGAAGACAAAGTTTTAAAAGCCTGGGAATATTGGGAAACTATGGGAGCAATCAAGCGACTTTACATCGGAGACAGTGGAGAACTTGATTTTTCCGTACAATTTCTCAAGCTAAAGAACCGTTTTTATTCGATAGGTCTTGAAAAGAAATCAAGCAGTGAAGATCAAAACACGGATAATTCCAACAAACCAGATGAGTCTGCAAATGTTTTTGGGAATGAAGAAGTAAAGACACTTATTAAAAATATCGAAAAAACAATAGGCACTAATATGACCACTTATGGCTTTGAAGCTATCATTAGACTTATAAATGAAAAGCATGCTGCAATAGATATGATAGACTATGCTGCACAGTATTCAAATAATCGACAAAAGGGCGATATGCGTTACATTGTAAGAGTGGTAGAAAATTGGCTTGAAAAAGGAATTAGAGATAGGGAATCTGCGGTTAATTATGTCAGAGAGCACGATGAGAGATATTTTGTATACTCTGTTATTATGAAAAATCTTTTTGGATATGATAGGCCACCAAATCAGGGTGAAAAAGAGATGATGAACAGGTGGCTTGATGATGAAGGGTATTCGCTAGAAAGAATTATCAGTGCATGCAAGAAGACAACGGGAATTAGGGAGCCTAATTTTAATTATGTAAACAAGGTTTTACAAGGTATGCGTGATGATGAGAGGAAGAAGGAGAACATATTAAACCAAGAAGCTGAAGTAACTCCTACTGTTTTGGAGCAATATTTAAGATTTATAAGAGCGGAAGCTCAGGAACAAGCAAAGAAACGAGCAGCAGATATCTTCAGGAAATATCCTGATGTAAAAAATATTGAAAGGCGACTTCAAGAGGCTTATAGGGAAAGAATAATCAAGGGCTCAAAAGGTGGAGTGGCAACACGTGCCGAGTATGACAAAATGATTGAAGACTTAAAGGTGCGAAAACAAAAGTTGCTTGATGAAGCAGGTCTTGTCAGTGACTATCTTGAGCCATCATATAAGTGCGAGATTTGCTCGGATACTTGTCTTACAAACGATGGAGTTTGTAAGTGTAGACCAATCCGAATTTCAGAAGCTAGAGATTGGCTTAAAGAAATTAATGCTAAAAGATTCTAAAGAAGGGGTATCAGTGATGCAAAAGAGGGTTAGATACAATTGGTTGAGAATTATCGTAATATCAATTATCGTAGTATCATTGATTTATGGCATTTTTATTGTAAAGAATATGTCGAAGCTACTTTCTGAAAACTCAGAATTAAAAAAACAAAATACAGAGCTAACAAAACAGAAAAAAAGCTTGGAAAATGAGCTTAAGAACGTAAATAAACCAGAGTATATTGAGGAGCAAGCCAAATTGCAGCTTAAGCTTATAAAGCCAGGCGAAACTTTATTTATCCTTGGAGAAGAGAACGCTTTGCCCGGATATGAGGAAAAACAAAATAAAGAAAAAGATAACTGAGAAATGAATGATAAAAATAATAGAGCTTTTAATGACGATAAAAAGCCTAGGGTAGATAAAAAGCCTAAAATAAAAGAGGCAATAGTTGTTGAAGGTAGAGATGATACACTTGCGGTTAGCAAGGCTGTGGATGCAATTATAATAGAAACTCATGGATTCGGTCTTAGCGACAAGACGTGGAAAATTCTTGATAAAGCATACCGAGAAAGGGGTCTGATAATTCTAACGGACCCTGACCATGGCGGAAGAAGCATAAGAAGAAAAATATTGAATCGATTTCCAGGAAGCAAGGAAGCATTTGTATCCACGGAAAAGGCAAGCAAAAAGGGGGATGTGGGCATAGAGAACGCAGCCCCTGATGATATTTGGGAAGCATTAAGCAAAGCCAGAGCGAGCCTTGCACCCTCAAGCGGGGAAAGAACAAAAGAGCGATATAAAAATAGCTATGAAGAGAGCCACAAGGAGCAATATAAAGATACCCATAAAGAGGGCTATGATATGAGCTTGCTTGTTAAGTGGAATCTGGTTGGAGAATCGAATTCCCGAAAGCGAAGAGAAGTATTTTGTGACAATCTAGGTATAGGATATAGCAACGCAAAAGGGTTGTTAAAAAAACTCAATCAATACGAGATTAGCGAAGCTGAGATAGAGAGTGCACTCGGCAGTATTTACTGCAATGATATTTTAGAGGAAAAATGAAACCATATACGAGGAACGCGGTCAGGGAAATCAGCGAAAAGCATGGATTTCGACGTGCTGACAGCTTGGGACAGAATTTTTTAGTTGATAGGAACATAATTGAGAAAATAATTGATGCAGCAGAATTGACAGAGAGTACCCTTGTTATCGAGATTGGGCCTGGGATGGGGGCTTTGACGCAAGTGGCAGCGGAGAAAGCAGGCAAGGTGATTGCGGTAGAAATTGATCGACATTTGATTCCCGTGCTAGGTGAGGTTGTTGGACATCTAGATAATGTTGAAATTATTAACCAGGATATTCTCAAAACGGATATAAATGAATTAATTGACTCAGAGAAGAAAAATTTTGCTACTTCAGATCACGAGATTGATAAGGTTGTAATTTTAGGAAATTTGCCGTATTATATTACAACGCCGATAATTATGGGGATTCTCGAAAGACAAATCGAGATGGATACAATGGTTATTATGATGCAAAAGGAGGTTGCGGAGAGAATTGTCGCGACACCTGGCGGCAAGACGTATGGAGCATTATCAATAGCCTGTCAATTTTTTTGTGAGACGAATTATGTCACGACAGTGCCGAGAACCGTTTTCCAGCCGCAGCCGAAGGTCGATTCAGCTGTTTTAAGGCTCGACAAAAGAGCGGAATTGCCATGGGAAATCGGCGCAGGTGGATGGAAACTTTTTTTTGAGGTTGTCAGAGCAGGATTTAACCGAAGAAGGAAGACGCTTTTAAATGCACTCACCGCACTTGGCATGGACAAGACAGAGCTTAGGAGCATATTGGACGAAGCAGGAGTTGAGCCAAGCCGGAGGGCGGAGACCTTATCAATTCAGGAGTTTGCAAATGTCGCAAACGCAATAGGAATACAGAGGGGGCTTTAATGGACAAGGAAAACAAAGAAAATATAAATATCGAAGTTAAGAGCATTAAAGATATCAAAAATATATTTGACAGATATAGGCATGGATTTTTAGGATTTTGTGTTATACACGCATTTCTTCTTAACTTGTTTCTGGAAACTCTTGCCAGAAAGGGCGTATCGTGGGCTGGTGGATTTTTGTTCCTAGTCAACTCGCCAATAGTATTTTTTTATAACACCCTTATAATATTTGCAACACTTTCTTTTGCTGCTCTTTTTAGACGACGAACGTTTGTAATAACAATAATTTCAGCTTGTTGGCTTGCAATCGGTATTGCAAATGGAATAATCCTGACCCAGAGAATGACACCTTTTACCGTAAAGGATTTGAGTGCTATTACAGAGGGAGCGACCCTTATCACAAACTACCTCTCGAAATTCCAGATTGTGCTTATTGCGATTGGACTTGTTTTGCTCGTGGTCGGAGTTGTATTTCTGTTCATCAAGGGCCCGAAAAAGAAAGAAAAAATTAACTATAGACGCAATGTGGCAGGGTTTATCCTCGTCTGCGTATTTACGGGTGCGGCTACAATGGGAGTAATTAACCAAGGCATTGTAAACACCTTCTTTGGAAATCTAGCCTACGCATACAGAGATTATGGCATACCATATTGCTTCATAAGCACATGGGTCAATACTGGAATTAGAAAGCCGGACAACTACTCCAAGGAATCCGTCGACAAAATACTCGCTTCGGCGGGGCTATCCGAACGAAAAGCAGACTATTTTGTTAAGGGGGATGCCACAGACAGCAAGAAATACCCGAATATAATATATTTGCAGCTCGAATCCTTTGTGGACCCTCAGCTTTTCACGAATATACAGTGCGACAAGGATCCGATGCCATACTACAGGCAGCTCATGAAGGACTACTCCTCCGGACTTATTGAGGTTCCAGCCTGTGGTGCAGGAACAGCAAATACAGAATTTGAAACACTGACGGGCGTAAGCGCTAGATTTTTTGGACCGGGAGAATATCCATATAAGTCGGTGCTTACGGACAACACAATGGAGAGCACAGCATTTGACCTGAAAAAGCTAGGCTTTGGGACACACGCTATCCACAATCACAGAGCCGTGTTCTACAACAGGCACGAAGTATTTAGAAATCTGGGCTTTGACACCTTCACATCTGTTGAATACATGAGCAACGTCGACAAAACACCTAAGAACTGGGCAAAGGATAATGTACTTACTGGTGCAATAATGGATGCACTAAAGAGCACTGATGGGCGTGATTACGTACATACTATATCGGTACAAGGCCACGGCAAATATCCTACAGAGCAATTGATACAGAATCCAAATATCAATATTACCGCGGCACCAAATGAGGAGCTTAAATGGAAATACGAATACTATGTGAATCAGATTTACGAGATGGACAAGTTTGTCAAGAGGTTAACTGATGAGCTTGAAAAGTTCGATGAACCGACAGTTCTTGTGATGTTTGGGGACCACATACCGGCACTTGACATAACCGAGGAGACTTATGCGCTCAAGGATTTATATAAGACGCAATATTTAATATGGTCTAACTTCAAGACGGAAAAAATTGACCAAGATGTAAAGGCATATGAGCTATCAAGCATTTTGTTTGAGAGGCTTGGAATACACGCTGGAAATATAATCCAATACGGACAAAATGTAGACAGGAATAATCCTGAATACCTCAAAGGATTGGAAGTTTTAGCTTATGATGTATTATATGGCAAAAAGTACATGTACGGCGAGAAGTCCATTGTTAAGCCGTCGGAAATGAAGATGGGTGTAAAGCCGATAAAGATACAAAAGATTGTGCAGGCAGGGGATAAGTACTACATTAAGGGCGAAAATTTCACCGAATATAGCAAGGTTACACTCGACGGTGAGTTGCTCAAGACTTTCTATCTTGGACCTACTCTGCTTGGTCTTGTGGATGAAGTTGATCCGAGCAAAGCCAGTGAAATGAAGGTAAGTCAGATAGACAAAAATAGCAAGGAGATAATAAGCACGACGGAGTAGACGACAAAATAATATAAATAAGATAAGGCAACGTGAAATAAAACAACATGAAATATGATAATGTAGAATAAGGCAAGATGAAACAATGCTGTATCGACTGGTAAATCGGTTGGTACGGCATTTTTCTTGCAGAAAAAGCTAGAGCAGTGAAAATTAATACAATATATAGCAATATTAATAGATAAACCACAAAATATTGTATAGTTAATGGTACTTTGCGTAGATAAAGTAGAGAGAGTGCAGAAATTTAGCTATTTGTAGATTATAATCATCAAATAATCGTTGCAAATACACATGTGGGGTAGAATAGAAACGAATATTTGTGAAAAAATTAATTTGGAGGACTTTTACGATGAAAAGAGGGTTACAAAAGATAGCAGTATTATTTCTATCTACGGTCATTTTCGTATCATACTTGCCATGGAATGTTGCATTTGCAGAGGATGAGGGCAATGCCTTTTCTCTGAATGTTATTACAGATGAGGCAGAGGGTGAAAACGGAAGGGCAAATCCTGAGGGTATAGATAATTCTCAAGAGGATAGTCAAAATGGTCAGTTTGAAAATTCTGAAGCCTCGGTGAAATAAAATAGCGAGGAATCTAAGGCAGAAGCTTTGACAAAGACCTTGGGAAATGATGCAGAGGAAAACGACGATAATCTGTCGAAAAGTCGTAGAGCTAAAACCAGAGGAGCCAAGAGCCCTGAGGATTATTTTGTTTTCAACGAACAGACTAAGACTATCGTAGGGTATAGCTCGGATGTAAACGCACCTAAGGCTATCAAGATACTGGCTACGATAAATGGAATAAATGTAGAGCATATTAGCACTAATGCATTTGCAGGACAGCAGCTCACGGGGCTATCGTTTGAATTGCCGTCTAACTTGAAAAGCATAGGTAGCAAAGCGTTTTTGCAAAACCCGTCTTTAAAGGGTGATGTGATAATACCAGAGGGAGTAACAACCATAGGCGATGCGGCATTTAGTGGTTGCAGTTCTATAACTAGTGTGACGATACCAGAGGGCGTAACGGATATAGAAACTGGCTCATTCGCAACGTGTAGTTCTTTAACAAATATTACATTACCTAGTAGTTTAACGCGGATAGGTAATAACTCATTTTATGGTTGTAAAACTCTCACCAATATACAAATACCAAATAATGTAAAAGAAATAGGCTCTTATGCATTTGCTAATTGTAGTTCTATTAAAAATATAGAAATACCAAGTGGAGTAACGAAAATAAATAGTAGTACTTTTCACTTTTGTACTTCTCTTGAAAGTGTTAAGATCCCAAGTGGGATAATAGAAATAGGCAACGAAGCATTCCTAAGATGTGAATCTCTTGAATCTATTAATTTGCCTGAAAGTTTGGAAACAATATATCCAAATGCATTTAGGGGTTGTATCTCGCTAACTTCTATGTTTGTACCAAGCAATGTGACAAAGATTCTTCCTAGTGCATTTTATGATTGTCCTAATCTTAAGGAAATTAAGATACCAAGTAAGAATCGGGGAGAAATATCTGGCGAACCATGGGATGCTTATAATGCTACAGTATATTGGAAAGATACAAAAGTGCTTGATGATTTTCTTATAGATATAACAAAAGGAGAGATCGTTAAGTATATAGGAAATAAAACAGATGTAACTATTCCTTCAAGTTTTAATATAGACGGAAAAATTTATAAGATAAATAAAATAAATGATAATGCCTTTTATGGTAATAAACAAATAGAAAAAATAACAATTGAAAAAGGCATAACAAGCATAGGAAATTCCACTTTCTACGAGTGTCGCTCACTAAAAAATATAGAAATACCAGATGGAATGCTGGATATTGGAGAAAAAGCGTTTACTAGGTGCAACTCTCTTAACAATGTGATGCTCCCTAATAGTGTAAAGAGCATAGGAGCACAAGCGTTTGAGGAATGCAGATCTCTTGTGAGTATTAAACTACCAAATACTTTAAAAGCAATAGAATATAGAACATTTAATCATTGCGATTCTCTCGTAGATATATCTATTCCAGCAAGTGTTTCATACATGGGAAGTCAAGTATTTGAAAATTGTAAATCTCTTGTAAGTATAATGCTAACAAGTAATATAAAAGTTGTAAGTTATAGAGCCTTTGCGGATTGCGTTTCACTAACTAATATTTCAATGCAGAATGGATTAGAAATAATAGAAGAAGGTGCATTTGTAGGATGTACTTCTATTACAAGAATATATATACCAAATAGTGTAAAGAGAATTAAAGCTCGTGCATTTGAAAAGTGCGAAAAACTGAAAACCATAAATATATCCCAAAATGTAAGCGATCTATACAGAGATTGTTTTCTTGATTCAGGTATAGAAACCATATATGTAGATCAAAACAGAGCAACTTCACCCATTGCCAAAGAACAGCCTTGGGGAGCATCGAATACAACAAAGGTGTATTATAAGGGCGAATTTGTAAGTATAGATACATCTACCGAAAAGGTAAAAGGAGAATATGCTAGGAATATCAAGATAGAAGCATACATTGATAAACAGAAAATTGTGTCAAAAATAGTTATGCCAGACGGAAAGATTGTTAATGTAGGAAATCCTACATGGACAGGAGAATTTAAAGCAAGCAAGAATGGCAAATATGTTTTTAAGGGCTATGATGATTCTGGGAATGAAGCTGAAAAAGTAGTAACTATAGATGATATAGGAAAACCTATTGTTTCGGCAGAAAATGCTACAATTGACTACGAGCCAAAGAAAATAACCAAAACGGAGCTTTACAAATTATTAAAGGCAAGTGCTATAGATGAATTGGATGTTGATGTACCAATCACAGTGACAGATGCAGACTTAGAAAAAGTTAAGAAAATTAAAAATGGAGAAACTGTTGAGGTAACTGTTAAGGCAACACATCCTAAATTTAATGTAAGTGATAGCAAGAAAGTTAGTGTAACGCTAAATTTACCAGATGTTATCCCAGGAAGCCAGGAAAAGCCAGCAGGTTATGTAACAGTAACCTTTGCAAAGGGTGAGCATGGTAAACTAGAGGGCGAGCTAAGCCAGCATGTAAATCCTACTAAGGTAACAGACCTAAAGACACTAGCACCAAAGGTAACAGCAGATACAGGATTTAAGCATACAGGCTGGAACTCTGAGCTTAAGAAGAAGTTCACAGAAGATACAACAATCACAGCAACATATGAAGCACTGCCTGATACAGTACCTGGAAGCCAGGAAAAACCAGAGGGATATGTAACAGTAACATTTGCTAAGGGCGAACATGGTAAGCTCGAGGGCGAGCTAAGTCAGCATGTAAATCCTACTAAGATAACAGACCTAAAGACACTTGCACCAAAGGTTAAAGCAGACATAGGATTTAAGCATACAGGCTGGGATAAGGCACTAAAGGCTAAATTTGATAAAGACACTACAGTAACTGCAACATATGAGGCACTGCCTGACACAGTACCAGGAAGCCAGGAAAAACCAGAGGGTTATGTAACAGTAACCTTTGCTAAGGGTGAACACGGAAGTCTATCAGGCGAAACAAGCCAGCATGTAAATCCAACAAAGGTTGTAGACCTTAAGACACTAGCACCAAAGGTAACAGCAGACACTGGATTTAAGCATACAGGCTGGAGCTCTGAGCTTAAGAAGAAGTTCACAGAAGATACAACTATAACTGCAACATACGAGGCACTGCCTGATGTTATCCCAGGAAGCCAAGAAAAACCAGAGGGTTATGTAACAGTAACCTTTGCTAAGGGTGAACATGGAAGTCTTACAGGTGAGATGAGCCAGCATGTAAATCCAGGTAAAGAAGTAGACCTAAAGGCAGTAGCACCAAAGGTAACGGCAGATGTAGGATTTAAACATACAGGCTGGAACTCTGAACTTAAGAAAAAGTTCACAGAGGATACAACAATCACAGCAACATATAAAGCAGCTACTGAGAAGTTTGCTATCACCATAGATCCTGATGGCGGAAACTGGAATGGAAGCACCGATCCAATAGTATATAATGCCAAGATAGGTGAATATATTACGCTTCCGGACGCACCAACAAAAGAAGGCTACACATTCAAGTATTGGAAGGGTTCTAAGTACATGCCAGGGGATAGGTACAAGGTCGAAGGTGAACACAAGTTTACTGCTGTTTGGGAGAAAAAGGATACATCCAAGACAGATGACAGTTCAACTGGAACAACTGGAACGAGTGGAACAGCTGGAGCAAACGGAGCTAATACGAACAAAACATCCACTTCGAATCATGCGCCTTTTACAGCAGATTCTCAGAATATCATGCTTTACCTAATGATGAGCATATTTTCATTTGTTCTAATATTAAGACTGAGAAGCCAAGAGAACTAAAATAAAAAATTTTAAATCACAGTATAATACCCTGCCTAATTATATTAAGTAGGGTATTTCTTTTTATATGCACAACCCCACGCTTAACGTGGAGCTGTGATTTCTTTGCAAATTTATAATTCAATTTACCGAAAATGAGTTTGAAAACTCGAGGTGCTAAAATTTCACCTTGAACAGAGGAAACTGAAAAAATTATAAGTTGTGGAACGGTTGACAAAATTTTTTAGATAGGTATAATTGTATTATAAGTAATACATAATAAGGAGGGCGTTATGAATACCATATCTTTAAGAATGAACGATGAAGATGCAAAGCTACTGAAAGAGTATGTCTCTGTCAATAAATTAAATATGAGTCAGTTTATTAGAGAGCTTATTATTGACAAACTAGAAGAAGAATTTGAGATGGATGAAGCGAGAATTTTACATGCTCATGAAAAAGCAAAGCACGAAAAAAAATATGACCATACAGAAGTTTGGAAAATTCTTGGTGTTTAATGATGTATAAAGTGGAATTTTCGGAATCGGCACTAAAGGCTTTAAAAAAACTTGATAAGCAAACCGCACGAGTGATTAAAAATTGGATTATAAAGAATTTAGTAGATTGTGACGACCCTAGAGTTCATGGGAAAGCTCTTAAAGGAAATTTGGCTGGCATATGGCGTTATAGGGTGGGTGATTATCGATTGTTTGCGGATATTCATGATAATATCGTAACAGTAGAAATTTTTGAGGTGAAACATAGAAGCAAAATATATAAATAAAAGCAGTTGTACTCGCTATAAATATTGAAAAGTTTGAAGGCGAAGATTTTATGTTTCAACTGACTGGTGAAGAAATGTTAGAACTTTCAAGGTGCAAAAATTTCACCTTGAACAGAGGAATTTGAAAATTTGAGGTGTAAAAATTTCACCTCAAGTTGGGGCGGTTCAAGGTATCTAGCAAATGCTTTTACAGAACAAGGTATTTATATGCTTATGACTGTATTAAAAGGTGAACTTGCAATTAGGCAAAGCAGAGCCTTAATTAGAATATTTAAGCAAATGAAAGAATACTTTATTGAAAATCAAGATTTTATCGGTTCAAAAGAATTAGTACAAATAGCTATATAAACTAATCGGAATACAAAAAACATCCTAAATGATTTTAGAAGAGATTATCCAAACATAAACTTAAAAATGAAGGTTGCAGGCAAAAAATATCACGATAGATATATTGCAATCTACTATGTGATAGAAAATGAAGCCTTTTATCTTTGCGGAGCATCATCGAAGGATGCAGGAAATAAAATATCAAGCGTTACCAGGATAGAAGAATCTTCTAAGGAGATGTATCATGCTATGTTTGGTGGAATATTAAACAATAAGAATTTGAAAATTTAATGGAGACCAAAAGTATTATATAATTTATATAAGAATAATTCATTGAGGAGGGCTTATGGATAAAAACAAAGAAATTAATTCAGATAGAGATTTGAATAAAATAGAAGACGAAGATGAAAAAGAACAGAAGTATTGGAACTTCTTTAAAGAGAACTATAAAAATATACCTGCCATACTAGGAATAATTTATACTCTAGCAATTGGAATAAAAAACGTTTGTTCTTTTTTCTACGCTTTAGAAGCGGAAAAATTTTACGGTATCCCACACAAATATTTTTATAATAATCCAATAGGGGATATAAATGTTTCAATTTTATTTTTACTTGCTCTTGCTTTAATATTATTTTCGCCCACTTTTATAACGAAAATATTGAAAAAGAGAATATTGGGCAGGTTAGAAGCAATAGTATATTCCTTATTAATAAATTTGGTCATATTGACCGTGTTATTAAATGCTGTGATTCAAATATCATATAGACTAAATATGAATTTAAGTAACAGTAAAATTTGTGGAATCCCCTATGAGTATATTATATTATTATTTATCTTGATTATTACTATTTTGTCTTTTTATTCTTTTGTGATGCTGTTTACTAAAGAAAAATATAATTTAGAAAATAATGACGAAAACTTAAAAAGTATTAAAACAGGAGATGAGAATAAAAAACAAGATTCACCCATAGTTTTATATACAATTATTGTTGTAATAGTTTTGTTTGCTGGCTTCTTTTTAGTCACCTCCAAATTTAATCCATCATATATTAAGAGTTATGAAATTATATTAGAGGAAAGTAGCGATAATACCAAAGAAAAAAACTTAAATGTAGTTGTTGGTGAGTATAAGGATTATATGATCCTTATGGAAGCAGTTGTAGAAGATTCTAATAATCCAAATGATAATAAGCTAGTTTTGAAAAAATATTTTTATGAATTTAAGGGAAGAAAAAATACCAATATTGGATTTTATATGTTTAAAGATGTAAAAAGTGAGTAGTTTAATTTATAATTTACTATGAGTAGCCTTTTGTATATGCAAAACCCTACGTTTAACGCTTAGCCTCTTATTTCTTTTTTTTATCCCTATGATATATTTTGATGTCGCTTTTCATAAACTTGCGCATAAATAATCCTTCATCAATAGCGTCAATACTATCAGAAATGAAACAAGTATAAAATACAATGAGAAACACAAGATCTACCCACGGTGGCATAATGGCTAATACACTCATAACAATTGGATGAACCAAAACAAGACACCCCGCCAGTATTAGAGTTACCTTCAAGCTGTGATAAATACTTGTATATCCTCTAATGTTTAGAAATCTATCAGAATAACTCCAGTATCTATTTGCAGTTACAAGATGAATTAGTAAGCCTGAAATAAATTCAACAACTGTAGCTATTACAAAAAGTATCATTATCATATATGCCAAATCTTCTTCCAGTTGATGAGCAACAAGAAGCGAGATAATCATCATTACTCCATAAATAGGCATATATGGTCCCTTTAAAATTCCACGATCAAATCTATGTCTATCTTTAATCAAGCAGTATACATTATCAACAAGCCAGCCAATAAATGAATAAACTGCAAACAGTTGCAAAAGTTGGATAATGCTATATCCTGTATTTTGCTCAAAAACCATTCGAAAATCAGCTTCCTTTCTTCATACAAAACACTTCAATGCTACTAAAATCACATGGCATCATGCAAAACACTTCAATGCTACAAGGGGGATATGTTCGCTACGGTTTTGCCAAGCTTCCTATTATATTACTTCGCAATTGTGTGTGATTTTATATTTGTATGTGATTGCTTCACAATTGCATGGTTTATCTCGCAGTGGACACCCTAAAATTGTATATATTTACTTCACAATTGTATGTGCTTACTTCGAAATTGTGTGCGTCCTTGTTCCGTCACCGTTTATATCAATTTTTTCGTCCATAAGATTAGGTATTTTCTTAAATTTAAGAATGAAAAAGTCCTTATTTCTAGCCATTATCTCTCTGAGTATTAGCTTTCTATTCTCATCCCTCAAAATCCCGCGATGTATCTCCTTCGGCCAAACCTGATCACTTGCAATCCCTCTGGTTTTCATATCCATCTTTTGCCCTATATACACAGCCCGAGGCAGATGAAACGTCTGCGACACAACGATAGCGCGATCTATGCCAAAAACCTGTTTTGCTCTAACCATACTTTCAAAGGTGCTATACCCCTTGTGGTCACAAAATATATCCTCATCAGGAATCCCCTTGCCCTTAATATATGCGAGCATCGATGAAATCTCATCATAATAATCCTGCGCGTTATCGCCATCGCCAGTCAAAAGAATCTTTCTAGCGACATTCTTATCATATAGGTCAACTGCAACATCAAGTCTAGCCCTGAGAACTGGACTAGGAGTTTTGTCCGACAAAATAGCCGCCCCCGGCACTATTATCGCTTCGGCTCCAAAATCCGTTGCTTTATTGTAGAGAGCATCGCTTGCCGTATCAGAACTCTCTTGATATCGACCTATTATATTATCCTTTTCTAAAGTCTTTATATGTTGGCTCACAGATAGTATGGAAGCAATGATAAACACTACGACCATGAGTATTATGAGCATTATTTTTCTTGATTTTTTCATGTTATGAAACATCTCGTCCCCTGCTTAGACCCCTGCCTAGGTGCCTGCTTAGTATTTTGCATTTAAAGATGAATTGTGATACAATTCTTTTGCTATTAGTATACCATAGAGGAGCGAAAAATCACAATATTTTACTATGAGATTATTAGTATCAAGAGAATACAAAAAGGACGATACAATCGTTAAAATAGGGAATGTTTCAATAGGTGATGGATCCTTATGCATAATTGCTGGGCCTTGCACCATCGAAAGCTTTGATCAGCTTCATTATGTTGCGTCAGGACTTTCAAAGCTAAACATAGATATTTTGAGGGCAGGCGCATTTAAACCCAGAACCTCCTCATATTCTTTTCAAGGTATGGGATCCAAAGGGCTTGATATCTTATCTAATGTTAAATCCGAGTTTGGGATTCCAACAGTTTCTGAAATTATTGATATTGCAGATTTATCGTTATTTGACGATGTGGATATTTTGCAGGTTGGTGCAAAGAATATGCAGAATTATTCCTTGCTTAAGAAGCTCGGAAGGCAAGAAAAACCTGTTTTGTTAAAAAGAGGCTGGGCAAACACTATAGACGAATTCCTTGAAAGTGCTGAGTATATCTATCGTGAAGGTAATCATAATATTATTCTTTGTGAAAGAGGCATACGTACATTTGAGCCTTCCGCTAGAAATTCCTTTGATATAAACGCTATACCGATTCTAAAAAGTAGAACTCATCTTCCAGTCATTGGTGATCCAAGCCATGGCACAGGCATTTCAGAGCTTGTCATGCCAGTTAGCCTTGCTATTGTCGCAGCTGGTGCGGATGGTTTAATGATAGAGATTCACGAAAATCCTGAATGTGCTCTCTGTGACGGCAAGCAAGCTATTACGTTAGATGAATATGAAATCTTAGAAAACAGGGTTAAAATATATGAAAAAATTCGAAATTTCGACAACTCATCCTTATAATATATGTATCGGTAACAATATTATGGCACACAGTGGTGCTTTAATCAGCGAAGTTCTGGAGCCGTGTAAAATTGCAATTATTACCGATACAAATGTAAACAGCCTATACTCACAGGTTTTTATTACATCTCTCATCGAAAGCGGTTTTGAAGTGTCGAAAATTATTTTTCCTGCTGGTGAACATTCAAAGAATTTGAACACTTACGGTAATGTCCTAGAAGCTCTTGCTGACGAGGGGATTAGCCGTTCTGATGCGATTGCATCTCTTGGAGGTGGGGTCGTCGGAGATATCAGCGGTTTTGCTGCGGCTACATATATGCGTGGAATCAAATTTCTTCAAATTCCAACCTCATATATTTCAGCTATCGACGCTTCAGTAGGCGGTAAAACTGGAATTAATCTACTATCTGGGAAAAATTTAGCTGGTGCATTTTGGCAACCTTCTCTAGTTATATGTGATACAAAGGTGTTTGAGACCTTGCCTCCGAAGCAAATTATGGAGGGTGTTGCAGAGGCTATGAAGCTCGGGATATGCTTTGATTCCAATCTTATCCCCAAAATTATTGAAAAAGACTATTCATATGTTGTTGAAAGGGCTGTGTCAATCAAAAAATATATTGTGGAGGCGGATGAGCTTGATGTCGGTCTGCGCCAAATGCTTAATTTTGGACACACCATAGGTCATTGCATAGAAAAAGCCAGTGCTTACTCTATACCTCACGGGCTTGCCATTGCAAAGGGAATGGCAGCTGAGGCCAAAGCCTGTGCTGCCATGAATTTAACATCTATGGATATATATGAGAAAATATCCTCAATTCTGACTGAAGCTGAATTTGATTTGACAATCGGTTTTGATGCCACTGAGCTTTACAAATATGCTCTGCTTGACAAGAAAATTTCTCATGGCAAGATTGCGATTACAGTTCCTGATAAAATTGGGCAAAGTCATCTTGAAAAGATTTCACTATCTCAGCTTAAATCGTTCTTTGAAAGTGCTTTTTAAACGAAGCACTTTTTGCATATGTAAAGGAACTGTAGCATTAACGGAATGGTAAGCATTAGTGCGACAGCTCCTGTGTTCTTTACATTTTATTCTTAATTGTCGAGAGTGTCGATCTATTCCTCAAGCGTCGATTTGAGGGTGTCGACTTCAGGCTTTGGATTTTTCTCCCACTCCTCTTTTGTTAGAGAAAAGACTAGAGAATCCCTAAGCTCGCCCGTGTAAATTCTGTATGCTTTTCTTATCCTGCCCTCGTATGTGAAACCGTTTTTCTCGGCGACACGTTGTGAGCGTTTATTCACGGGAGATGTGCATATCGTCAATATTTCCATTCCGAGATCCTCAAAGGCGTACCTTATTACCTCTGTAGCGGCTTCGGTCATATATCCTCTGCCCCAGGCGTCCTTTGCGAGACTGTATCCAATCTCTTTGCTTTTCGTATCAGGTCTAAATCTGTCTACCTCGAGAGCAATTGTTCCAATCATTGGACCGGGCAAGCCGTTGCCTTCAATTTCGTGAATCCCCCAAGCGGTGCTTGGAAGAAACAAGCCCTCTATAATCTGTCTGGATTCTTCAATGCTTTCATGCGGTTTCCAGCCAGCGTGTGGACCTACATCTGGGTTTTTCGCATACGCATACAAATCAGCTGCATCGTCGATAGAAACTGGAACCATTGCAAGTCTTGTGCTTCTTAGTGCTTGATGTGCCGTATGAATATTCTTTTTCATATTCTCTTGCCTTTCGTTTGCTTTTCTTTTGCCGTTCATTTACATTTTACTTGCTTTTCGTTTAACTTTCGTTTGCTTTCTGATCGCTATTACGTTTTAATTCGCCACCTTTGATATTGTATGCTCATTTCGAAAGGACATCGGTCAGGGCATTGTTAGGACAGCGGTCGGGGGAGCATCAAATCGGTGCCTAATATTGAATTTCTGTGGAAATAATAATATAATTTTATTCAAGTATTGTCAATGTGCCGTGTTGCACTGTTTTAAGCATAACTCTAGTACTGCACTGCTTTAAGATTGTCAGTGCTGGCAAAGGTTAATTAGGCTAGGCGTTTTCAGCGTTGGCAAGCCTTGTGCCTGTGTAGGTCTTGTCGATACCACTGAGATGGGGTATTGACAAAGGTGCTGAGGTCGTGTGAGGTCGTGTAAGCCAAGGCATTATCAGTACTATCAAGGCGTGAGTTTGCTCAGGCAGACCGTGCAAGTACGCCGATATTCCGCAAATTGCAAATTTTGATACGCAATATTTTGTAAACAAGTATGAGTTGATTGAGGTTGTGAGTAAATGAATGAAGTTCAAAAATATTTATCTGACAATTTCATATTTCTGATGATAATTTTCAGCACATATTTTATCGCACCGATGAAATCGTCGGTAGAGATATCTATCAAGAGGCATATGGTGATAAATATGTCCTTGCTACTTGTAATTTCCATAAATGCAGCATATCTTGATTATCTGACGGCATCTAATATCCACTCGCTTAAATTTACACTTGCCGGAATCCTGTACTATTCGCTGAAGCCTCTACCGATGGTTGCAATGATAAGCCTCGTGTACAAAAATAGCAAATATTTTTATATTCCTGCTATTCTTAATGCTATCATTTGCAGTGTTTATCTTGGACTTTTGAGCCCGTCGTCTGAATTATTCAAACTTATGCAAGCCTATCACATGCCGATTTCCTCCTATGTTGTGACGGAATGGACCTACTGGATAATTTTTCTGTCAATACTCAACATCAAATTTTACAAGGAAACCAACAATAATCCTTTGGGAATTTTTTTGTTTGTTTCGGTGCTGATGACGGCGAACATTCTCGACACCGCAGGAATTTGCCCCGGCGTTTTGATTAAAACCTACGCATTTTCGTTTATTTTGTACTATCTGATAATACACATATATATTTCCAAGCAGGTGAACGAGGGCAAGGATATTAAGCTCAGGGAGCAGAGGATGTCGCTCATGTTATCGCAGATTCAGCCACATTTTTTGTACAATACATTAAATACAATCACGGCGCTTTGTCGGGTGAATCCGAAGCTCGCCGAGGAAACTACCGTAAAGTTCTCAAAATTCTTGCGTGAAAATATGTATAGCATCGAGAACTTTGATACACACCCGTTTGAGAGGGAGCTTGAGCATATCAAAATTTATCTTGATATTGAAAAAATTCGTTTTGGGGATAGGCTTAAAATTGTCTATGATATTGAAACTGTGGATTTTAGGGTTCCTGTTTTGACGCTTCAGCCAATCGTTGAAAATGCAGTCAAGCACGGGATATGCAAAAATGTCGAGGGCGGTACTATCACCATTACGACGCGAAAAATGGGCAAAATCCATGTAGTAACGATTAAGGACGACGGCGTTGGGTTCAATCCACACGAGATAGAGAACGACGGCAGGGTGCATATTGGGATATCTAACGCTAACGAGCGACTAAAGAGCATATTCCACACGGAGATTGAAATATCCTCATTTCCCGGTATTGGAACCGAGGTGACAATCAAGATTCCTGAAAAAACTAATAAGACGAACAGAAAGGTGGCTGAGAGGCGTGAAATACATAGTTTTGGACGATGAACCCATAGCTTCTACTTATCTTGCGGAGCTCATAAGAGAAAATGACAACGAGGCGGACATTACCATAATGTCGAATCCGATTGAGGCTGTTAGCCTTGCCTTGTCTGAAAAATTTGATGTGTGCTTTCTTGATATACAGATGCCCAGTCTTAATGGCGTCGAGTTTGCTAAACGGGTGAAAGAGGCTCATCCGAGGACAAATTTTATTTTTGTGACTGGCTATTCTGACTTCATGGGGAGCGCCTTTCGCCTTGATGCCAGCGATTATATAATGAAGCCGGCTACCTCAGAGCAGGTAAGACATGCCATTGAAAATCTAAGATATTTGCCTGAAAATAAGATTTTGGGCGAAGCCACGGGCGAGGACAGGGCTCGGGATATTAAAATTATTTGCTTCGGCAATTTTGACATTCTTGCTCTTGGCAAACCAATCAAGTTCAAGTTCGACAAAACAAAGGAGCTGCTGGCTTTTCTGGTTCACCGTCACGGTGCGAGGTGCTCAAACAACGAAATAATGGTCGCCCTATGGGAGGACGAGGGTCACGGCTCGTATTTTCGGATGCTCAAGAAGGATCTCATAGACACATTCCAGGCGCTTGGCTGTGATGACCTTATATATGTTGAAAGAGGCAGTATGTCTCTTGCCAATTTGGACTGCATAACCTGTGATTATTTTGAGTGGCTTGATGGCAAAAGCACAAATTCATATAAGGGCGAATATATGTCGCAGTTTTCTTGGGCAGAGGAGATGAAGCCCTTGCTCGAGAAAATTTAGGCTCTTACGACTTCCGAAAACGATTTTGTCTGTCAAGACCTATTTTGCTTACCGAAAAGCACTTTTCTTGCCCGAAAAATGCCCGACATTCCACAAAAACATATATTTAAAAAATTTTCAGATAAGAATGTTATTTTGTTATTTTATTGACACTTCCTTGACATTTCATATGGTAATATTCTAACAAAATATTATACAAGGAGGTAGATGTGATTTAGCTTTGGCTGATAATCACGATTTAGCTTTGGCTGATAATCACAAAAAAGTACGATGACTGAAAACACTAAAAAACCAAGACTGCCAAATAAGCTTGAAGCCAGCATTCCAATAGTTTTTCTACTAGCGGTAATGATTTCAAACTACGCCTTTGGGTGGGGAGCAGATCCGCACATTCCGGTAACTCTATCTTGTGCCGTTGCAATGCTTATTGGAAAACTATGTGGCTACACCTACAAGGATATGCTAGCTGCGGGCCTTGAAGCCGTCAATCAATCACTTGAAGCAATTATTATTATTTTGTTAGTAGGCTGTCTGATTGGCTCATTTACAGCTTGTGGGACTATTCCGTCGGTAGTTTATTACGGACTTAAGCTGCTCTCTCCTGGGATATTCCTTCCTTTCGTGACAATCATGTGCACAGTCGTAGGTATAGCCCTCGGCTCTGCTTGGACGGTATCTGCAACGCTTGGTATCGCCTTTATGGCTATCGGAACGACAATGGGCTTAAATCCAGCGCTTATTGCTGGTGCAATTTTGTCGGGAGCATGCTGTGGAGACAAGTTCTCTCCTCTTTCCGATTCTACAAATCTTGCGGCAGGTTCTGCGCAGACAGGCTTGTTCGATCACGTCGGAGCGATGATTACGACTACATTCCCAAGTCTTGTAATTGCTATTTGTATTTTTGCATTCTTCTCATTTAAGAGTGTTGGCAAATATGATCCGACCCTTGCGGACAACCTTTCAGCTACAATAGTTGGTCACTATGACTATATGAGCCCAATTCTTTTGATTCCGATTCTAATGATTATTATAGTGGCAGTTATCAAGATGCCAGCGATACCTTCTATCATTTTGCTCTCTCTTGTCGGCTGTGCTTTTGCTGTGATTTTCCAGGGCGCAGGAATCGCTGATTGTATCGGTATGCTTCACTACGGATATTCAGCGGAGTCCAAGAATGAGCTTTTCTTCAAACTCGTCAACAGGGGTGGCATGGATAGCATGCTTTTTACAAATAATCTGGTAATAGTTGCTGTTGCGTTTGGAGGCATTCTACAAAAGATTGGCGCAGTCGAGTCAATACTTGGCGGGCTCATCCACAAGGTCAAAACTCCGTTCCAGCTTGTCGTTGTCACCATTGCGACGTCAGTATTTTGTATAACCACTATGTGCGACCAATATCTGGGGTTAATCATTCCGTCCTCAATGTACAAAAATAATTACGATGAGCTCGGGCTTGGTAGGAATATGCTCTCAAGGTCGCTTGAGGATGGCGGAACGCTCTGGTCGCCTCTCGTGCCTTGGTCGTCTTGCGGTTCGTATCACTCGGCAGTTCTCGGCGTGCCTACGCTTTCTTACCTCCCGTTCTGCTTTATGAACCTGATAAATCCGGTTTACGCCATTGTTACGGCAAGCTACGGCGGAAATATCATCTATGCAGACGGTTCGAGGACCAACCTGTTCGGACGATTGAAGAAGGGCAGAGGTCCTGCTGGAGCTCCTGAAAAGGCGCACAAAATAGCCATGGCAGCGTTGGTTGCAAAGAGAAAGCAAGGCGTGTACAAGAGCTTGTAAAATGCCTAAGAGCTTGCAAAAATACTGTTCTTTTGCAGGTTTGATGATACAGATTTGATGATTTAGATTTAAAGATTTAGAGGATTTTGTCGATATGAAGTATTATGGTATCCTCCCAAAGAGGAAGCTGTGGGTCAAAATAGCTGCAATTGCGCTGGGTGTGCTTGCGGTGTATGATGCATATGTGAATAAAAGCTGGTTTTATGTTCCATTTGGAATAGTTATCATAGTTGCAACATTCTCGTCGCGAACGCAGGTCATTTCGGAGAGTGGCGTAGACATTGAATATAGGTTGCTTGGGCATTGCTTCCATAACAACTGGACATTTGATGAAATTCTTGCAGTCCACAAGGACAGCATCAAATCGGCGCCTAATATTGAAATTCATCTGAATAAGGGAGCGATAAATCGTAGATTCATATTCGCTCCTGATGATGCGGAGGCTGTCTTTGCTCTAATTCAAGAGGCAAAACCAGGAATTGTCATTAAAGAGGTGACACATCGATAGGTGCCCGGGTAGGCAATTTACACAGATTCCCACTTTTAACATTTGACCTGTAAACACCTCGTAAAGTTAAAGTAAACAAATTAAAAGCCCCACCTTGTGCGTGGGGCTAATATTTTGTTCTTATTTCAACACTTGAGCATTGTTAGTGTATGACCGAAGCCTCTTTCAACCCTTAAGCATTGTTAGTATATGAGCGAATTAGTGGCCGAAGCATCCCTCTATGCTTGAGCGTTAGTCTGTGTAGTGGTCAAAGTAACCTTGAATATATACAAAAGGCGTTCCCTTGTCACCGCTACCAGATGTAAGGTCACACAGCGAGCCGATGAGGTCAGTCAAGCGTCTTGGCGTAGTGCCTTGCTTTAGCATATCATCATAGATAGACGAGTTCGCCTTGGCTTTGTTCTCAATATAGTCCTCCATAGCCTGCTGGAGTTCCTCACCCTTTAGATGCTTAAATTCATTATCCGCAATATATTTAAGCTTTATCTCGTTAGGAGTGCCCTCAAGCCCCTTGGTGTATCCGGGCGAAACAACTGGGTCTGCGAGCTCCCAAATTTTGCCCACTGGGTCCTTAAAAGCACCGTCCCCATATATCATAACCTCGATATTTTTGCCGGTTGCCTTCTTGATATCTGCCTGAATAGAATCGACAAACTCCTGACAGTTAATTGGGAATAGCTTCACCATATCCTCAGTTGCCTTGTTAGAACCTAGGATTCCGAACTCAGGATTGTAGCCACTTCCGTCAATAGGCTCAGTCATGATGTCATCCATCGACAAAACAATTTTGGCTCCCGCCTTCTTTGCAAGTTTTTTGGTTCTATGCCTTGTGTGAGTGTCACAAGCAAGCACGCAATCAGTATAATTAACGATAGCTTTAGGATTCTTGGAAAAATAAATTTCAACAGCACATCCCTGCTCCTCAGCAAGTTCCTTATAATAATTTATATAGTCCATGCCTGTAAATGGATGACGAGATTTCCCAAAAAGTGATTCAAACTGTTCCTGATTGAGGACGTCCGTGTACGGATTGATGCCCTTTTCGTCAAGTGCGTCAAGGTCAACAAGGTGATTACCGACCTCATCCGACGGGTAGCCCAGAAGCAGAACGATTTTGTCAACAGCTCTTGCGATTGCCTTAAGGCAGATTGCAAACCTATTACGGCTCATGATAGGAAAAACAAGACCGAGTGGTTGACCACTGTATCCGTTTTCGTCCAGCTTCTTTTTAAGACTTTCTGCAATCTGATCAAGGGTTGCATAATTATTTTCCGATCTGGCAAGGATTGACTCCGTAACAGCCAGAACATCACGATTTCTTATTTTAAATTCTCCGGCTTCCGCTGCGTTTAACACAGTGTCGACCACAATTTTTTTAAGGTCATCACCCTCTTTAATAATAGGTGCTCTTAGACCTCTTGATACCGTTCCTACGAATCTCTTTTGCATCTTCGTTTCCTTTCTGATTTAAAATGTTTTGTGAAAACTAAAAATACCTGCTTGCAAGGGCTCAAAACAGGCTGCCGGCAAACATATGCAAGTTGCACGGCGATATCTATTGGGCCTTAGCCTCATCGGCTCCCCTAACAGCCAAGGCATCGACCCGTACATTCATTTTTGTTATTGATTTAAAATCCTCGAGAGAGAAATCGACGCGGCTCAAATCGCCGTCCTTTAGAAATTTCTCATATAACTTAAGCCAAGTGGACTCTTGCGAACTTAGGCTGACATGCCCCTTTACCTTGATAAATTGGACTGAGTGCCCATCCATTAGTGACAGTAGCTTTTCCCAGAGGTCCCGATTTTCGACAGGCTTCTTTGCAGCAGTTTTCCAACCGTTTTTTTCCCAATTTATGTACCATCTGTTCTTGAAACAGTTGACGATATAGGCACTATCGGTAAAAACCTGTATATCAAGGTTTGGCTTTTTGAGGGCAGAAAAAGCTTCTATCACACCAGTGAGCTCCATACGATTATTGGTCGTATCAGCTTCACCGCCATAAATTTCTTTTTCGTGTAAACCCAACTTTAAAATCGCGCCCCAACCGCCAAAATTATCCTCATTTTGATTGCCTGAGCACGCACCGTCTGTAAAAATTTTCAATTTCATTTCTAAATTATATGTTATGTCAAAAACAATTGCAAGGTTTTTGAAATGGAAATTTTAAAAAGTTTTTCATCAAGACTAAAACCTTGCAAAATTTTTAGATGTTTAAATTATTTAACAAAAACCTTAGGCAACCTCTGTCCAAATGCACATGTTATCTCGTAGTTGATAGTCCCGGTAGCATCAGCAATGTCGTCCGCCAAAATAGTATTTTTACCGTCGCTGCCCATTACAATCACCTCATCGCCGAGCTTAACCTCAGGAACATCCGTAACGTCAACCATACACTGATCCATGCAGATATTACCCGCAATAGGACACATAACACCGTTAACAATTACGTGTGCATTAGCGGAGTAAGGTCTAGGATAACCGTCTGCATATCCAAGAGCAAGCGTCGCAATTTTTGAAGGCCTTTCTGATATAAATTTTCTACCATAGCCACATGAGAATCCAACAGGGACATCCTTGAGGTGGACGATTGCAGCTTTCACAGACATTACTGGTTTAATATCAAGATTTTCTTTTAAAACTTCGTGAGACGGATAGCAACCATACAAAATAATACCCGGTCTTACGGCGTCAAAGTATACGTCAGGAATTTCCATGATAGATGCAGAGTTAGCAAGGGTTCTAAAAGGAATTTCAATGCCACTTTCCGTAAGAGCCTTGAAAAACTTGTTGTATTTTTCCTCCTGCAAATGAGAAAAACCCTTGTCAGCGGCATCGGCTGTAGCCATATGGGAAAACATCCCCTTAATTTTAAAGTTGCTTAGCTTTGTCATTTCCTTAATTTCAGGGATTGCCTTGTCAACCTCATCAGCAAGATAGCCGATTCGACCCATACCAGTATCGATAGCTATCAAAGCGCTAATTATTTTGCTCTCAGCTTTTGCAGCTGAATTTATAGCTCTTGCGTTATCGATTGAGCAAACGACAGGGGTCAAATCATACTTAATCAACGTATCAACGTAAAAATCAGGCGTCAGACCCAAAATAATAATTTCTTCTTGAGTTCCGTTATCCCGCAGATGAATTGCCTCAGAAAGCGTTGCAACTGCAAACATCTTAACACCATTTTCGCGTAGCACCTTTGCACATTCAACTGAACCATGTCCATATGCGTCTGCTTTTATTACTCCTATCATTTCGCGGGCAGGACCAATTTTTTCCCTAATTTTTTTGATATTGTAATCTAGGTTCGACAAGTTAACCTCTACCCATGCTGGCCTTACTGCTTCTTTAAACATTTTAAACTTCCTTTCATTAAAAACTTTTACCGTCATACAAAACAGCTATAAAAAATGCAATTTAATATTTTACAAGTTTTTTATACATTGATTTCGGTTTTGACACCTATATCTTCCGAGTTTTCACGCAGGAGCGGCTTGACAATCTCTGAAATAAAATCAAGGGTCTGCTGCTCAGCTCTTCCAGTGAAATTTTCAGGCTTAATGATTTTGCTTATTTCCTCTTCACTTATATTAAATGCAGGATCCTCCGCGATTCTATGAAGAAGATCATTGGGTTTTCCTTCTTCCTTTACAGTTTTTGCTGCTGCCATCGAGTGAGTTCTGATACGTTCGTGAAGCTCCTGCCTATCACCGCCAGCCTTGACCGCATCCATCAATATATTTTCTGTAGCCATAAACGGTAGCTCCGCCATAAGCTGTGCCTCGATAACCTTAGGATATACGACAAGTCCGTCAGCTATGTTGTTGTAAAGCTCAAGGATTCCGTCTGTAGCGAGGAAGGCTTCGGGAACTGATAGCCTCTTGTTTGCAGAATCGTCTAATGTGCGTTCGAACCACTGGGTTGCAGCGGTTATGGCAGGGTTAGTGTTGTTTACTATGACATAATTTGATAGCGCTGCCATTCTCTCAGAACGCATAGGATTTCTCTTGTAAGCCATTGCAGATGAACCAATCTGATGTTTTTCAAAAGGCTCCTCGACCTGCTTCATGTGCTGGAGTAGTCTTATGTCGTTGCTAAATTTATGTGCTGACTGTGCGAGACCTGAAAGTACGTTTAAGACCCTTGTGTCAACTTTTCTTGAGTAAGTCTGCCCCGATACAGCATAGCAGGCCGCAAAGCCCATTTTTTCGGCTATTTTGTTGTCGAGCTCCTTGCACTTTTCGTGGTCGCCCTCAAACAACTCAAGGAAGCTTGCCTGTGTGCCGGTTGTGCCCTTTGAGCCTAAAAGCTTTAGCGTTGATAGCACATAATCGAGGTCCTCGAGATCGAGGAGAAGCTCGTTAATCCAAAGAGTTGCACGCTTCCCAACTGTTGTCGGCTGAGCAGCCTGATAGTGAGTATATGCCAAAGTTGGAAGTGCCGCGTATTTCTTAGCAAAATCAGATAGGCTTGCAATGACAGAAATAAGTTTCTTCCTGATAAGCTTTAGACCTTCTGACATCAAAATAATATCTGTGTTATCTCCAACGAAGCAAGAAGTCGCTCCAAGGTGGATGATTCCCTTTGCAGCGGGGCATTGCAATCCATAGGCATACACGTGCGACATCACATCGTGCCTGACCTCTTTTTCACGTGCTTTTGCATCCTCAAAATTTATCTCATCCTTAAACGCCTTTAGCTCATCAATCTGTTCCTCAGTGATTGGAAGCCCTAGCTCCTTCTCCGCCTCGGCAAGTGCAATCCACAGCCTGCGCCAAGTTCTAAATTTGGTAAGAGGCGAAAAAAGCTCTTTCATCTCCTTGCCGGCGTAACGCTCCGAAAGCGGGCTCACATAAAATTCGTTCATTTCACTCTCCCGTAATAGTTATCATTTAAACGTTTTTCATCATTTATTTTATATCACAAAATAGTTGTTTTTGCTAGATTTTTCGGAAAATATATCACAGAAAAGCAATTTAAAGCTGAAAGACAATTCCGCAAGGGTGTTACCCCCACCATACATCAAACAGGCACAAGGATAAAAACAGTAATATTCTTATAAAACACAACAAATCTTGATAAAGCACTTGAAATTATGTATATGGGGGGGGTATAATAATAAAAAAGTATACCTAGCGTCAGGACTTATGCCCCGATTCACAGCATGAACAGAGAGGGAAGAGATGATTAAAAGGAATAGTTCTAAAAAGAAAATTTGGATTTTGCTTTTAGCAGCATTTCTTGTATTTAATATGGTAATGCCTACCTTTGCCGAACAGCTTGAGGAGCTTAACAGGCAAGACGAAGCTGGGCAGGCAGCTGAGCAGACAATAGATAATTCCGAAAATAGCAATGCAAATGCAAATCAAAGCAATCCCGATGTGAATGCTAATACGCTAAGCGAGAAGCAAGCTACCGCTGAACCCGAAAAAGCACAAGCACAGGCACAGCTAGCTGAAAACCCAGCCGTTAAGGGCACACCTGACTTATCAAAGGCAGAAGTAGCACCTATCAAGCTTACCAAGGATATGAGACTAACTGAGGCAAAGAAGCTAGGCTCAAGCGACCCATTAAGAAATACCATTGCGCTCGCTCCTACACAGAGTTCAGATCTTCCTTCTTCACTTGACGGAAGCAATATAGAAACTATAACCGCCGAATGGATAACTCCAGATGATGTGCAGGATGGCGATAATAATAAGCTGTCTCTCAAGTGGAGAGATGATAACAACAGAAGTGTCAGAATCAAGCTGAGCTTTGCAATGTCTGGGCAATATGACTATGAACCTGGAGCTGTAGGCATCAGGATTCCGAAACATATCTTTAAAGATAGAAACGGTGAGCCAATAGGTGATGTATCTCTTGGAGTTCCGGAAGCACCTGACAAAAGCAACACCTTCTCATATGCAGAAGAAGAGGACAGCTATTACATAACCAATAACAGAAAGCTGAACGCAGCATCTACGGGAAAGATTGAACTTACAATAAGCAATCTAACCCCTCATATGATAAAGGACAAGGCGACTTTATATAGAACTGATAATTTTAACGCTGAGATAAATATCAAAACCCATAAGGGAAATTACATAGGCAAGAAGTCAAGCGATATATACGCAGATGTAGATACGGCGGCGAAAGTAACGGGAACAGATTTAAGTGCCAACAAAGTAAGAGAGGGCTGGCCGTCAGGCTTTCCAGAGGAGCTTAAGCCGGTAAATCCAGATGACTATGTGTATGTTAGCTGGAACTCATACGCCTATACTGAGGCAAATCAACCGTTTTCAGTATCGCTAACAGAAAATACCACAAGCGACGGAACGACTGGCAAGGCTATTGTTTTGGGCTATGTAAGGTCTGATACAGGCGAGGTTGTAAAGACAGCTTCAATCAACAAAAAAGAAGTTTTCAACGGTTATCGTAATAATGGACAAAACTGTTGGGTGACGATGTATGCCGCATATCCCAAGAGCGATTTTCCATATGGGAAGACATATACGATAAAGAATACGGTCAAATATGAGCTCACCGCAACCGATGACAAAGAATATACTCATGTGTCTACAACAAAAACCATAAATTATACACCAGTCAAATTCGAAAGACCGAAAGGACATTTCTATGTAGATAAGGATGGCTACGGAGACAAAACAGATGTCCGCGAAAATAAATGGGAGGGTATTTATTCAAGTGGTCTTAATCATATAAAGGATGGAAAAGACCTCGTCATGTCATATGCTGTTTTGTCTAAGGCATATGGTATGCGTTGGACCTTGAAACAGGGAGCCAATCCCGATGACCCCAAGAACTATGGACAGGTTCCGTACAAGGTTATGGTAGAAGATGACAAAGTAGCTCTAGAAAACGGGGAACAGCTCACTTCTGCCGATTATGAAATCAAGGGACTTCTGATGAAGGAGCCCGAGGTGTATAACTATGTGAAGTACACTGATGACGGATTTGGATATTTTGAGGGGAAAGAGGGAATAGAATACGGCAAAATATATGCGGGAAGCTGGGGATATGAAAGGACATATGATTACAGCGACTTCCCTACTTTTTCAGTTTTTGCAAAGAATGCAAACGGACAATATTATAAGTGCGCTGACGTAACGTTTAGCAATGGAAGACCAGTAATAAAGCCAACTGCTGGTGCAACGGTATCTGGATACAAGCTCGTATTCCCTAAGGGAACGACTGCCTACAAGGTAGAGACTGAGACTAAAAAGGCGGCAATAAGGTGGTGGATGTACCCCGAGGTCGAGATAAAGGCGAATGCCGCAAGGAAGGCGCAGGTTGAAGAGCTTTTTAAAAACTCGGATATGCCTCAGACAAGATTCATAAACTATGCACGCATGAATGTGCTACTATACAACAAAAATGAATTTATAAACGAGGATTACGGTCTGAATCAGGCTATGGGCTTCCAATACGGAGCAAAGCTAAGCAAGTCTTGCACATATAACAATGATGTTAAAAACAGCAATGTCAAACTTCACTACAAAGCAACTGCAACCGTGCAGACAAATCAAACATCGCTTGATGACATAAAGGAACTCATCAAAGATGGATACCTCAAGGAAGAGAAGCATTGCACATGGTACGACCTTTTACCTAAGGGAGTTGTGCCTGATACATCAACGATAAAGCTTAGAAACGCTGACAGCATAGAAGAAATTAAGGCAGTAGAAAACTGGCGCGGTACAGGAAGAATAATGCTCATAGTAAAGGCAAAACTCACGCCTAAGTATGAGTTCCAAACAATAGCGACATCGATAATAGGCAGGATGGGTTATGCTGACCGTCCAACTATCACTTTTGATGCCAATTACTCATGGAGCAATTTAACGGAGCTTGGTGCAGTTCTTGACAACAAAATAGTTTACGAATCGGGGAATGACAAGCTCGGAACTATACAGGGAATTAAGGGAGAGCCTGACGACCCAGCAGCTGGGAACAATGCAGATTCGTTAAGAGCGGTAGGAGATATGAAATCCGCTCTTACTGACATCAACCCGGATAATAATAATCCAAGCTATCTCTATGCAAATGCTGTTTCGAGCATATCGGTAGATACGCAGAGCCTCTCAAGCATATTAAAGCGTGTCGACGCAAACAGAGAGGGGCTATTTGGCGACGGACTGGACGAGAACGTTGCAAAGAATGTTTATGAGGGTGGAAGCTACACATACGGTATTAGCGTAATGAGCGCTCCAAGGTCCAGAACAAAGGCGATGAAAATCTATGATAACCTCGAAAACTATGTGCCTACAGCAGACAAATTCGACTATAAGGACACTCGCTGGAGAGGGACATTCCAAGATATAGATGTAAGTGGCCTTGTGGAAAAAGGGATTGCACCTAAAGTATATTACAGCACGGCAAAGAGTCTAGTATTAGATGATACCAACAACAGAACAGACCTTGACCTTTCAAATACAAGCAAGTGGTCAACGACCGTGCCGAGTGACAAGAGCAAAATAACAGCAATAGCAATAGATGCTTCGAGAAAGGCTGACGGCACAGAGTTTGTGCTTTCGCCTGAGGAATCAATTACGGCATACGTGCACATGAAGGCGCCTGTAGTTGCAGACCTTGCGAATAAGGGTGAGGCAAGCAAGTGGTATGACCAAATTCTAAAGCAGGGAGAAAAGGAAGAAGCACTTGAGGGTGGTGCACACGCATATAACAATGTTTCCTATACCAATATAACTATATCGGAAGAAGGAATTGCATCGTCTGAGCTTCTTGCAAGACATGATTATACCAAGGTAGGACTTAAGCCTTATAGGATTAAGGTTGTCAAGACATGGGATGACGATAACGACAGAGACAGAAAAAGACCGAATAGCGTAACAGTTAGACTGTATGCAAACGGGAAGCCTGAGGGCAAGACGCTCACCCTAGATGAAAACAACAAATGGGAGGGAGAATTTGGAGATATTCCGTATTCCGACGCAAACGGAGATAAGATAAATTATACGATAAAGGAAGACAGCGTCACGGGATATAACGATATTTTAACTGCTCCTTTTTATCAAGACGGATATGCTGTATATAATCTGACGAATAAGCATGAGCCTGAAAAAATAAGCATAAAAGGTGAGAAGACATGGGACGGAGGAAGCTACAGACCGGAGAAAGTCACAATAGGGCTTCTCGCAAATGGTAAGCTCATAAGGAGCATAGATGTACGCCCTGACGCACAGGGGCTATGGAAATACTCCTTTGAAAATCTATTTAAATATGAAAACGGAAAGGCGATAAAATACGAGCTTGATGAGCTGTCATACGTGCCAGGGTATGTATCAAGCAAAAACGGATATAATATTAACAACAAATATAATCCTTACGGAGATTTGGAGTTTGCCAAGAAAAGCAAAAATGTCACCTCGGTATCAAAGGAAAAGACATTTAACTTTAAGCTCGAAATCAAAAAGGAAGACGGAACATTTGATGACGCCATATATGCTTATGAGACCTCGGACGGGAGAACGGGCAATATATCTAACGGAGGTATAATAGCACTCAAGAGTGACCAAAGCATAAGGATTAAGAAGATTCATTCAGAGTACACATATAATTTAGAAGAAATCAATACTCCAGGCTTTACCTTGGATAAGGATGCATCTAAGAATCTGGCAGGAGACATAAAGGCAGGCAAGACAACCAAGGCAGTTGCCGTAAATATCTATAATGCTAAGGGGCATCTTCCTATAGAAGTTGGCAAGACGCTCGAGGGAAGGAAGCTGGAACAGTATCAGTTCCACTTTGATATTCTTGACGAACAGGGCAACATAATAAGAAGTGCAACAAACAGGCTGGATGGCAGAGTTCCTTTCGGTTCACTTAACTATGATTTGTCCGATGTTGGCAAGACATACAAGTATACGATACGAGAAAGAGATTCGGGAGAAGCAGGGTACACTTATGATAAGACTGAAAAAAACTTCAGCGTAACCGTCCAAGACAAAGGCGACGGCACTCTCGACGTTAAGACGGATATTTCAAAGGATGAGCTGAGAAACATTACATTTAAGAATAAGTATGAAGCAAAGGGTGGTGTAAAGCTCACAGCAAGGAAGATAATAAAGGGGAATTTCCCTACGCCAGCAGGTAAGTTTAAGTTTGAAATTCGCAATGAAAAAGGAGAGGTCGTATCAACAGGGACAAATGATAAGGACGGAAAGATAGAATTTTCTGAGATAAAATTCAATCAATCAGATGCTGGCAAGAAGTTCAAATTTACAGCAAACGAAGTAGATGAGAACGATACGCTTTATACATATGACAAAACCAAATGCGAATATACGATAGAAGTATTTGATAAGGGAGATGGCACGCTCTCATTCAATACGGAAGCAAAGGACATTTTTACAGATGATGTAAAGAATGACCCTAGCATTGCGGTGTTTGCGAATGAGTATGCACCGGGAGATCTCTCTGTATCAAAGCGCATAAATTCAGGCGATAAGAATAAGGACTTCAGATTTAAGGTGAAATTCACAGGGGACGACATAGAGATACCTAAGGGGAGCTTTGAGCTTATAAGGGAGCAGCTACCTGCGTTAAATGTTCAGAACGCTATGAACTCTATATCAAGCAGTCTACTGAACTTACCAGACTTTAGAGCACAGAAACAAAATACACAGACTTCGGATAAGAGTGCGACTGGAGAGCAGAACTCTGAGACCGTACATAAAGACGGCTCACAGCTTAGCACTACGAAAAATGAAACTAATAGTGAACTGCAAAACAAAACAAAGTCACCTAAACTATTAGAATCGAGAAATCGAATAGCGGGAAGTAATCGCACTAATAAACTGTTGACGGCTAGCATGGCTGGTTTAGAGATTGGTAGCGAATTGATTCCGCCAGCGGTTGGAGCTAGGCAGAGTGTATGGACAGCAGTGAGCGGTGGTGTCACAATGACTATATATCAGGAGGCTGACGGCAAATACACGCTTGAACTGAAGCCGACAAACGGAGTTTCAGGTACACTCGCAAAGAAATTCAGAGACTTTGGATTCAACGGAGGACTTGACCAGACTGACTATAAGATAAGTAATGTAATATTTAAGGGCAACATAAAATTCCCAGCAGGAGGAAGCGATAAATTTGGTGCAACTACCTATAGCGGAGCTTTTTCAGGGGAAACCTTTAAGAGCAGTATAGAATCTATAGATTTTGGAGATGTTGATACATCACAAGTGGAAGATATGTGTTGTACTTTTTATGAATGTGAAACACTAAATACAATAAAAGGACTCGAAAAATTTGATACTAGAAAAGTCAAAGATATGAGTGACCTATTTGCACGCTGCACTAGATTGACAGCACTTGATATAGGTAGTTGGGATATAGGCAATGTTAATCATATAGATTCTATGTTCTATGGTTGCGAATCTTTAGAAACCCTTGACTTACGGAATTGGAACACTAGCAGTATAGTTAGCATGCAACATACATTTCGTAAATGTAGTTCATTGTTAACGCTTGGCGATATAGGTAGTTGGGACACTTCTAATGTTACAAGAATGAACTATATGTTTTCTGATTGTAAATCATTCACAAAACTTGATATAGGTAATTGGGATACTTCTAATGTTACGGATATGAACCATATGTTTTCCGGCTGTGCATCGTTAGCATCACTTGATATAGGTAGTTGGGACACTTCTAATGTTACGGGTATGAGCCATATGTTTTCTAGTTGTGAATCAATAACAATACTTGATATAAGCAGTTGGAATACCTCAAAAGTTGAATATATGGAACATATGTTTGCAGAGTGTAATATGTTGACAAACATTGATATAGGTGATTGGGATACCTCTAAAGTTCAAAGTATGATTAATATGTTTGAGCATTGTAAAATGTTGACAAAGCTTAATATAGGTGGATGGGATGTTTCTAAAGTACAAGACATGACCTATATGTTTTCTGGATGTTATTCGTTAACGTCACTTGACATAGGTGAATGGAATACTTCTCAAGTTAAATATATGGTGTGTATGTTCGTTAGTTGCAAATCGCTGACAATGCTTGATATAAGTGGTTGGAACACTTCTAATGTTGAGGATATGAGTCAGTTGTTAGAAGACTGTTACAACCTCGAAACACTCTACCTAGGCCCTAACATAACAAACCTTAAAAACGCTAATTTACCTAACAAGCAAGAAAAGACCGTAGGCGATAAGATATACACTGGCAAGTGGATAAAGGAAGATAAGTCGTGGGGACCATATACATCAACAGAGCTTTGTAATAATTACACCTCCGGCAAGAATATGGACGGCAAGTGGATACTTGAGACCAAGCCTGCGACATACACGATTAGGTACAACCCAAATGAGGGAGCTGGAAGCATGGCGGATAGTAGCGTATCTAGGGACGAGGAGTTCAGCATACCGCAGTGTGGATTTAGACGCTTCAACCATGTATTTAAAAACTGGAATATAAATGCTGACGGAAGCGGTACAGCCTATACTCCAGGGCAGAAGGTCACAAACCTTGCAGACATTGGAAAGACCATAGATCTATTTGCAATATGGGAAAAGCAAGACAACCATGTAAACATTGAAAACGGAGAGTTCGAGTTTACGCTCAAGGCTGACGAGAAAGTAACGCTCAAAAATCTACCGGCAGGTCTTGCATACTCGGTATATGAGTATACGGACAAGGGCTGGGCACTTGTGAGCAAGTCTGGAGATACCGGAAAGATAGAGGCTAAGAAGGAATCAAAGGCTGAATTTGTCAACGAGTATGCGACGGGCAAGACATCAGGCACCGTGGGCGGTGTTAAGTACCTCGACGGCAAGGGTGCCAAGGGCTTCAAGTTCAATCTAGTAAATGCACAAAATAATAGCGTGGTTGATACTGCAACATCGGGCGAGGGCGGACACTTTAGCTTCAAGCCTCAAACATTTACCGCAGTAGGCGAATATAAATTCTACATAGAGGAAGACAAGGGAAATAACCCTGACCCTAATATAAACTACGATAGCCACAGAGAGGAAATAACCTTTAAGGTAACGGATGACGGAGAGGGCAACCTTACAACCGAGCTGACGCAGGGAAGCGTCGAATCAGTCTTTAATAACACCAGCAAGGAAGGTAGCCTAAGAGTTAGAAAGGTCGTTACAGGAACAGAGGCAATCGATAAAGACTTTAGCTTCAGAGCAATCTTTGATGACCAAAGAGTTGAAAACTTCACACTTAAGTCAGGCGAGGAAAAGATATTTTCAAATCTTAAGTTTGGAACACGCTACAAGATAGAGGAAACAAACGTTCCAAGAGGCTACAGAAATATATCGATAGAAAATGGCGAAGGAACCGTAACAGGGGATGCACAGATAGAAGCCACAGCAACTAATGCTTACAGCGTGCAAGGACAGTTTTCGGTAGAAGCCTCAAAGAAAATGAAGGGACGAAGCCCAGCAGCTGGAGAATTTAAATTTGCCCTACTTGACCAGAACAGAAGCACAGTAGCGACAGCCTCGAACGATGCAGACGGAAAGATATATTTTGACAATGTAAAAATTGCAAGTGCAGGCACCTACACATATTCAATCAAGGAAATTCCAGGAAGTGATCCAAATATCAGGTATGATGCTCACGAGGAGCAGATTACGGTAAATGCTGTAGATAACGGAGATGGTACCTTGGAGGTAACTGTAGCCTATGACGATGACGGAGCCGTGTTTAACAACGAACCGGCACCACCACCTGAGGAAGAAACGGGAAGCTTCAGCTTGACAAAGAACGTAGTAAATGTAACTGACGGCAACAAGGACAAGAAGTTCAAAGCTGTCATAACTCTTACCGATAGTGACGGGAAGCCTTTGGTGCTTGAATGTCCGTTCAGCTCAACAAGGCAGGCAGGCGGTTTTGTAAGAAACGGCACGGAGCTTGAGATAATGGATAACGAAACGATAACCGTGCGCAAGCTGCCGGTTGGAGCAAAGGTTAGCGTAAAGGAAGTAATGGAGCTTGGCTATCGACTTGACAAGGCATCCGTAACGCAGGGAGAAATTGCCAAAGGCGATGAAACAAAGCTCAAGCTGATAAATGTATATGCAGCAGCAGGAAGCTTCAGACCGGAAGGGGATAAGAGCCTGATCGGAGCGGAACTAAAAGACAACCAGTTTAATTTTGTTGTAACCTGCGACGGACAGCTGATACAGACGGCGACAAACGACAAGGCTGGAAATATCAAATTTAAGGACATCCAGTACGGCATTACCGACATCGGCAAGACCTATGTCTACAAAATAGCTGAGGACAAGGGCGATGACCCACGCATAACTTACGACAAGAAAGAATACGAGCTTACGGTAACTGTAACGGATGACGGAAACGGCAAAATAATAGCAACATCGAATAATGTCAAGGCGAATTTTACCAACGAGTTCAGCTACGAATATCCTAAGACAGGACGGGAAAAACTTTTAGTCTTATTTATACTATCAATCATTGTTTTGATTTCGGCGACAATAATAACTGTTCGTAAGAATAAGGAAGCTGAAAGCATATAAATTTTAAGAAAGGTAAAGTAAAATGAGGAGGGAAAAAATGAAAGGAAAGAAAACAAGAGGGCTTGTAGGGCTCATGCTAGCCGTTGCAATGGTGCTCACATCTGTGAATGTTTTTGCTATCGCTACAGTTAATGAACCAGACCTTAAAACTGTAGAAACCAAAGTAATTGTACAGAAACTACAGATTGCACCGACAGACGGTACGTCTATCACCAACACAGGTGAAGACCAACAGGCAAACTATGCAGGCAAGAAGTATGACAAGACCAAATATGGTGATGTACAGTTTACCGTATACAAGCTTAATGCCATTGACGTAGAATCCAGCAAGAAAAAGGGACAGGAAATCGCAGACGAGGTTGAAGCTGCTGTAAAGAATGGAAATCCTGCTTCTGCATATGGCGCAACTGAATTTCAGGCTGCTACAACTGTAGATGAGAATGGACAGATAAGCTTCTCTTATACTACAGGAAAAACGAAGCAGGATTTCAAAGGCTATTTTGTAGTTGTTGAAAGCAAATCACCTGCAACTGTTACAGGAAAAGCAAAGGCAATGTTCGTTGCACTTCCTTGGCAGAAAAGAGATTCGAAAACTGGAGAATATCTCAAAACCGTATACCTATATCCTAAGAACAAGGTAGAAAGTCCTGAACTCGTGCTCCACAAGACATCAAAGGCTCACGGCGAAAATACCGTTAATTTCGCAGGCGTCAACTTTACACTCTACAAAGGAGAAGTTGGAGAGGGAACAGTTGTAAAGGCTGACCTAAAAACTGATGATAGCGGAAACATCAAGATTACTGACATGACAGTTGGTAAGTACTATCTAGTTGAGAACGAAACAAAAGACAAGGTTGACGGCGTACTGGATGAGGCTACAAAGTATAAACCTAAAGAGGGTGTAGGCACATATCTTGTTTCTAAGTATGCACAGAATGACAAGAACAATAAGCTATACTTTGAGATTACATCAGAGGGTAAGCTCGTAAAGGGAGCAGACACCTTATTTGATAACCTTATCAACTACGAAAGACCTAAGATTGAAAAGACGATAACAAATGATACTGCTGGTGGCACATTTGATGTAGGCGAAAAGATTGAATATAAGGTTGAAGTTCCTATCGCTGATAATGTAAAAGATTACATAAAATATGAGTATGAGGATGTTCCAGATCAAGGTCTTAAGGTTGATGTTGCAACTGTTAAGGTTAAGGCAGGAGATGCCGACCTTGTAAAAGATACTGATTATACACTAACACCTAATGGCGATGGATACACTATCAACTTCATTATGGGAGCTGGCGTAACGGATAAGGTTTCTGCTCAGGCAGGAAAAAGCTTTGTAGTAACATATGAGGCAAGCATCACAAGCTTTGATGTTACACGTGTAGACAATACTGTAAACCTTACATACTCAAACGGCGGTAAGGACAGATATGATACAGATACAAAAACCGTAGAGACATTTGGTGCGAAATTTGTCAAAGAGGACGGCGGACTGTTCGATATAGGTCTTGGAGATGCTGACAACAGACTTGCTGGAGCTAAATTTGCCATAGTAAAATTAAAAGCAGATGGAACTCCGCAGTGGCTATATGAAATAGACGGTAAATATGTATGGAAAGACAACAAGGATTTAAGTGCTACAAGTAACCTCAAGATTTTAACCTCAAATGAAAATGGTGAATTTGAGATAAAGGGACTAAAGGCCGAAAGATACTTCCTAGACGAGCTTGAGGCTCCGGTAGATTATGAGCTTCCTGCTGAAAACCAATATGGAGTTAGAGTAGCTGAGGAGTTTATTCCTGACAACCAACAAGGTGACTTGCTACATATTACGTCCGTAACAAATAAGAGAAATCCTGACCTTCCAATGACAGGTTCAGAGAGACTTCTCGTGTTTAGCGTTATAGGTCTTGTAATAATCGGCTGTGGATATGTAATCATCAGAAGGCGTCGTAAGACTGATAGATGAGTAAAGATAGTCAAAAAGATAGAAAGAAAAGTAAAAACAGAATAATCGATATATTTCTTTATGGCATTGTAATAATCGGTATCGGAATTCTGGCTTTTAGTATATTTGACTCAAGAGTTATTGAAAAAAGCGAGACCAATAAGGCTATTGAGGCATTCAGAAGCTCAGAGAAGGCTAAAGAAAATAAATCGCAGGTGTCGGTTTTTGATGAGGAAAATAAGCCCATAGGAGTTATCAGCATTCCCAAAATAGATATTGCGCTTCCTATTTATGACAGGCTATCTGAGAGAGCACTGTCAAAGGGAGTAGGCGCAATGAATGGCTTTGATGATTTGAGTGGAAAGGAGGGAACCCTTTGTGTTCTCTCCTCCCATAGCGGGCTTTCGGCGAGCGGTCTTTTTACGAATCTTGATAAGCTGAGAAAGAAAGACCACTTTTATATAGAAAATAAGGACAAGGTTATAAACAAGTACCTTGTTGATAGCTTGCATATCGTAAAACCGAATAACACCAAGCTTCTGAAAGCAGAGCCTGACAAAGCAAAGGCAATACTCATAACCTGTATTTCGGAAGAGGGCATCAACTCGCACAGACTTCTTGTAGTTGGGCATTTTGTTGGTACTGTCGACCATATCGAGAAGGGCAAGTTGACCCTGAGCACCTATGAGAAAATCTTGCTTTGTGTAGTATTTTGCTTGCTCGTGCTGATAATTTTTGAGCGAATGAGAAGAAGGAAAAAAAGGAGGTGTGTTAATGAGAAAAAATAAAATAATTTTCGTTATCTGTACCTTCCTATGCATTTTTTCACTTTTGCCGGCTTTAAATTCTTTTGCAGAGGATGCCCTAAATACGTTGAAAATTAACTCGATAAACTTTGAAAACAAGCCTGTTTATGGCTTTGTATACGAAATAAAGGAAAAAGCGACCATGAATACGGTGGCTAGGGCTGATATGAGGAAGTCCAGCGAATGGCAAACTCAGTTAAAGGACGGGGAATATGTAATTGTTGAAACCGAAAGACCTGAAGGCTATGACAAGGCGAAGGATGTCAACATTACGCTCCCATACAAGAACGACCAATACGGTCTTAGCAGAAGAATAAGCTTTACACCTAAGCATGTGTTAGCCGTGGACAAGCCCAAAACACCGCCTGGCAGTGATATCCCACCTCATGTGAGAACAGGAGATTACATAAACTTCATGTTTTATTTAGGAATTTTGTTGATTGGGGCAGGCTTGGCAGGACTTTTCAGAAATGAGGAAAGCGGCGAAAGACTGAAAAATTAGTGTCGATATTTGAGGAGATTAAATTTAGCTTTAGTCTCCTCTATGTTGTTTTTGTATAACCCCGCGTTTGACGGGGATGTTATTATGTTTTGTTGCTCCTATTAAGTTCAATATTTAGATTAGGATTAGGTTTAAGCATTCGTAGAAAGAGGATTATATGAGGAAAAAGTCGCTGTGGATTTTTCTGACAGTTTTGATTATAGTTGCTGCATCAGCAATATTTTTATTTTTGCAAAGCTCGACCCCCGAGCATTCGGTAAAGCAGTTTTTTAAGAGCTTTAAAACGCAGGATAAGGAGAGCATGAGGCATGTATATACGGCGGATATTTTGTCCATAGCACAAAATAGGCTTGAGGCGGCAGTTGCGAGTGGAATCGATGCGTCTATTGAGCAAGCGGGTGTTTCGGCGGAGGATTTGCCGAAAAAGCAAAATAGTGCTACGGCGGAGAATTTGCCGAAAAAGCAAGAGCGTGCTACGGCGGAGAATTTGCCGAAAAAGCAAGAGCGTGCTACAGCGGAGAATTTACCAAAAGGGAATTTATCCCCAAATGTGGCCAATGACCAAACGGAAGCTAGCAAAGAGAGTTCTGCCAAGGAAAGATGCGACAATAAGGCTAAGGAAAAATACGATAGCAAGGCTATTGTCAGCGAGGCACAAAAAAAGATTTTGGATTTTGAATATGAAATAAAGTCCAGCGAAGTTTCAGGAAATCAAGCAAGCGTTGTGGTTGAGATAACCTCGTATGAGCTTGGCAATGCATATAGGGAGTGGTATCTTGAATCAAAGCAGATAAAATTTTCAGGCGAAGGTTCATCTGGCAGAAAAAATATTGCTTTACGATTAAACCTCCTTGAGCAGAAATTTAAAGAATCAACTAAGACATATAAGAGTGTATTTGAGATTAAGCTCACCAAAAAACACGGCGACTGGATGATATCGGATATGGGAGATTCCTACGAATTTCTAAGGGCGGTGTCTGGTGCGTTTATTTATAGCTAGAATAGAGTTTTCGGAGCTCCTAAAATCCGGAAAAGCCTATTTGCTGAAGTAATATAAATACTTGATTTTGCGGAGCACTTTATTTTTTCGCTGAAATATCCCCCAATTTATCCCCCAGATGTGTTATAATCTACATGGGTAATAAACTGGGGGATAAAATTATGCAAAAATACATTGAAATTATAAATAATATTCTTGACCATAACGCAGAAGAAGAATGGTTTGAATTTAAAGAAAATTGGTTTGACGGGCATGGAATAGGAGAATATATATCGGCTCTATCAAATGCAGCAGTACTTTGTAGGAAAGAGTTTGCTTATCTTGTTTGGGGAGTAGATGATAATACTCATCATATTGTTGGGACTAAATTTGATTTTAGAAAAGACATTAAGAATGAACCTTTAGAACATTATTTGGCAAGACAAACAACCCCAGATGTTGCTTTTTCTTTTCATGAGGTAAGTATTGAGGGGAAAAGAGTAGTAATACTTGAAATTCCTAGAGCTAAAAACACTCCTACCTCTTTTGATGGGGTGAGATACATAAGAATTGGCTCAAGCAAGGTTAATGTTGCAAAATATCCTGAGCGAGAAGCAAATTTATTTGAGGCTTTGAGGGAAAAAGAAAAAACGATAGAAAATATAGAATCTGAATATCAAGATTTAACATTTGAAAGATTATTTACTTATTATGCTGGTCGAGGCATATCTCTTAAGCTTGAAACCTTTGAAAAAAATCTTGGGCTATTGACAAAAGACGGAAAATACAATTTAATGGCACAGTTATTATCGGATAACAGTCATATCTCTGTTAGAGTTTCAATCTTTAACGGAGAAACAAAGGCAAGCCCTTTGTATTCTGTAAAAGAGTTTGGAAACACGTGTATTTTGCTCAGTCTAGATAAAGTCTTGGAATACGCTGATGTTATAAATATACTGCAAGCAGATGAAAGCCGACGAATTGTTTCGAGGAAAGATATAGCACTTTTTGATATGAATGCTTTTAGAGAGGCAGCTATAAATGCGTTTGTTCATAATAAGTGGATAGATGGGAATGCGCCTATGATTACAGTGTATAGCAATCGCATTGAGATTCTGTCGAGAGGAACACTTGACCCGAAGCAGACCAAAGAAGGCTTTTATATGGGGGAATCTATACCTGTAAATCAAAAATTATCTGACATATTTTTGCAGCTGCATATTAGTGAGCGGTCAGGAAGAGGTGTGCCAAAAATCATAGATATATATGGTAAGGATGTATTTGATTTTAGAGAAAACTCGATAGCTGTAAATATTCCTTTCAATTGGGTTAATAATATGGGGAATAATTTAAGTAATAATATGGCGGATAATTCGAGCGATAAAATAGGGGACAAGCTGGGGGATAAACCAAGAGATAAAGCGACTTTGAATACCAGACGCAAGAATATAATCGATGAAATGAAAAACAATCCAAATGTAACTCAGGCACAATTGACAAAAATCTTAGGAGTTGCATTGACGACGATTGAAAATAACATTAGATTCTTGAGGGAAAATGGATATATAGAGCGAGTAGGTTCCAACAAAACAGGTCATTGGCAAGTGAAGTAAATGCTTGTAAAGACTTGCAAAATGCTTAAAAATAGAAAACCTAGGTAAAACGTTGAGGATTGCATATACAAGTAGGGGATAGGATATACAAAAAGGGGCTGTTACATTAACGGAATGATAAGCGTTAATGCGACAGCCCCTAAAATATTTTGTTTTACGATTCAGTTTTACAATCTAGAAATTTTTTAAAATCTAGAAATTTTGAACACTGTTTGGCGACATGTTATATTCTGTCAGAGCAACCAATTCCATGCTTTACCCTTGCAGCTTCCTCCGCAGCCTTAGCATTATTCCAGTGATCCATCGTTCCTACGAGATAGCCTGTGATTCTTCTGATTCGTTCAAATTCAACTGGAGCGAAAGAGTAGCTTAGGTCTGCATGATCACCATCCAGGTTGATATCTAGTGAATTGAGCTTTCTGCCATGCTTCTCCTCTAAATATTCGACGTATTTGCTAGCTTCTGTCGCACTTGCGTTTCCAGTAATTTTAACGTTCATCCCCATACCTCCTAATAAATCTAATATATGATTGCATTTTGTAATTCAGTTCTCTCACGCACGGGTGTAAAAGAACTACAAACGCATTATATCACAATTAAACTAGATATGGTAGATGTTTTTTAAATTTTTGCTAAAAACTACTTTTGCTTGTGGTTGTCCAGATGCCCATTTTTTCAGCTTCTGCAATGAGCTCGTCTTGGAAGTCAGGATGTGCAATGCTCACAAGAAGTTCTGCCCTTTCCCAAGTCGATTTTCCCTTTAGATTTACGGCTCCAAATTCTGTAACTATATAATGTGTGCATGAGCGAGGTGTTGTTACTATATAACCCGGTTTCATTGCGGCTGTTATCAGGGATATTCTCTCTCCATTTAGAACCTTGGTGGACGGTGTGCATATAAAACTTTGACCGCCCTTTGAATGATAAGCACCTTGAACAAAGTCAAGCTGGCCACCTGTTCCCGAAATGTGTTTAAAATTAGAGGACTCGGAGCATACCTGACCGTATAAATCCAAGATTATGCAGCTATTAACCGAAACGAAATTATCCATTCTAGCTATTATTGCCTGATTATTGACATAGTCAACTGGCGCACAGTAGCATAGAGAGTTATCGTCAATAAAATCATAGAGATCCTGCGTTCCACCTGCAAAGGCGTAGACCAGTTTTCCGTTGTTAAGCTCCTTGCTACTTGTAAGCTTTCCGGCCTTGAAAAGCTCAAGATAGCCGTCGACTAACATTTCCGTATGTCCAGATAGATTTTGAATATCTGATTCTGCGATTAATTTTCCAATAGTAGAAGGTAGAGCACCTATTCCGAGCTGTATCGTACTGTCATTGCGGATTTTTTCCACAACAAATTTTGCGATTTTTTCGTCGATTTCGGTTGTAGCGCCATTTGGAATCGTTGCCATGGGCTGGTTAGAACTTTCAACAACGTAGTCCACGTGCGACAGATGTATTTTGTTATTTAAACCGAGGGCTTTCGGCATTTTCTCGTTGACCTCGAGGATTACCATTTTGGCAGATCTGATAACGCCCCATACATCTGCGACCTGAGGGCCAAGATTGAAAAATCCGTATTCATCCATTGGACAGACTGAGAGCATCGCAATATCAATGTTGCAATCGTTGTGTTCCCAATAAGAGGTAAGCTCGTTGAAATTCATAGGGATATACCAGCATCTGCCGTCGTTTGCCATTTTTCTGTCTGCACCTGTGAAGTGTGCCGAACCGAACCTAAAGTATTCTAGTGGATACCCTTTTTTGTAAACCTCCCAAGGTGCGTGGATTGCCACGGTTGAGAGTATTTCAACCCCTCTGAGGTCGTCGCGTTTTGAAAGTGCAACATCAAGGTCGTTTACAGCACCGATTCCAAGTCCGAAGTGGACTCTCATGTTATTTTCAACCTTTGAAGCAGCTTCATCGGCGGTAATAAGCTTCTCTTTATATTTTTTACTGATTTCGTCTAATCTATACATTTAAACGCCTCTCATTCACAAAACTATATCCCAAAAATTTCAAAAGCCTTATTATAAAATCCTCAAAACCTTATCACAAGAGTCTCTCGCAAAAGTTGTTCACGAAATTTGCCTGCAAAATTTGCTTAGAAAATTTGTTCAAAAAACTTGCTCAGAAAATTTACTCAGCCATGCTTAAAATCATCGCAAGCATACCAATGAGATTGGTCTGATTTCAATAATGCTTTTAGCTATGCTAATAAATTAACAATCTCGTCTATTGTATTGTACTACACAGAGGCAAGACATTCAAGAATTTTAAGAAAATAAGGTCTAGGAATTTTAAGAAATTGCGGATATATTTAAAAAATAAGGGCAGGGTAGAGCAGGTATTTAAAAAAATCAGGGCAAGTGTTTTAGAAATAGAGAGGGATAGAGGATGCATTAAAAATTCAGGGGAGATATTTTAAGATCCGTTCGGCTTTGTGGTGCAAAATAGTAAAATATCCGAAAGCACGGAAAACCCTAAGGAGCATCGTTATTTTTGTAATCTTAATTAAAGTAGCACCATTCCAAGCTTCGACAGCAGGCATAAGGTCCATAATCCACACGATAGGAATTATGGAGATGAGACCTATAAGGTGACAGAAGAAAAACTCTTTTTTATCGGGAGCTTTTTCGAAGCCGGTTATGTAATCGGCCCAGAGAATAATTAGGATAATGGAATCAATTTCGATGTAGGGCGAGTGCTTAAAATTGAGGATAGTAAAGTAGTCAAGACAGACAAAAACAACGGAAACCAAAGCACAAAGTCCGACAAAAACCTCATACGCTATCTCCATGCCTGTCATATTATCATCGTCGATGTCAGCACCGACCATATGTTTAATCTGACTATAATCCATAATGCGCCCCTATAACTCCAAAGTGTCTGTATCAAGTTCGGCAAAAGTGTCAAGAAGTGGCTTGATAAGCGAAATAATCATCTTGGTACCTCCGAGGGTCTGACTTTCAATATTCAGAGGCATAATAGGGTCGTGTAGCGACATTCTCAAAAGAAGCCAGCCATTTGGGAACTTAATGCGGACGCCTTCATAATTTGGTTCCTCAAGAACAGCATCATAGTTTGGCCCCTCATCCTTTGTCCAGCCTTCAAGTGTCGACAAAACACTTTCTCCAATTTTTTCGACTTTTTCTCTTGTCGAGTTAATAGGAAGTCTATATTCCACAGATTCTGCAGGCTCTGAAAGCTCAGAGAGCAAACTGGAAATGCCCATGCCATCTCTCTTAAGTCTTGTAGCTTCAATTACAATTTTGGTTGCTAGGAATGCGCCATCATCAAGAAAATAATTTTCTTTGAATGCCGCATGACCCGAGGTTTCGATGGCAAGCTGACAATCTTTTCCTTCATCTATGAGTGTCTTTGCCTTATCAATGACATTTTTATACCCTCGTCTGTATCTGAAATGTCTAAGACCAAGTTTTTCGTTGAGAAAATCCGAAAGCTCCGGACTTGTAATGCTGTCAGTAACTACAAAAGAAGCGGGATGCAGCTTGTATATGAGGGAGGCTGCGACAGCAATTATTCCGTTTCTCACCATTGGTTTTCCATTTTCGTCAATAGCGGCTACTCTGTCTACATCTGTATCAAAGACAAGCGCAAGATCTGCCCCTCTTGCTTTGACCTGGTTGATAATATCTTTTACAGCCTCATTTTTTTCTGGATTTGGTATGTGATTTGGAAAGGTCCCATCAGGTTCAAGATAGAGGCTTCCGGATGTGTTTGCACCTAATGGTTTGAGAATGTTCTCGGCGTAAAATCCCCCAACACCATTTCCGGCATCGACTAAAATTTTCATGCCGGAGAGGGGCTTTTCATCGCTTCCAAGAGCAACGGAAATTTGTTTTCTCAGTATTTCACAGTATTTGCTCATGATATCGATTTTTTCGATTGGCTTTATTGAATACGCTCCCTGCTCATGACGCATTTCATTTTCATATAGTGAGGCAGTCGCACTGCTGTTCTCATCACGCTGTTCTGCTATTTCTAATATTTTGTTGATGGTATCCTTACCGACACCGCCGCTTGCCGAAAAGAATTTGAATCCGTTTCGATTTTGAGGTAGATGGCTTGCCGTAATCATGATGGCCCCGTGACAGTTGAAGTTATCAATCTTGGTGGACATGAACATGGCTGGCGTTGAAGCCAGTCCCGTATCAAGAGCCTGCACACCGTGTTTTTGCAGTGTTTTACATACAATGCCACCGATATGTTCGCCCGAGGTTCTGGAATCACGCCCAACTGACACTCGTAAATCTCCCAAAGGAGCACTTAGCTTATTTGCCAAGAGGTAGACGAAGCCTGTAATAATATTCTCAATCACAGCATCTGTAAGGTTGACAGGTTCATCGTTTACTATTGGTAGTGCAACACCTCGTATGTCGCTCCCATTTTGAAGAGATTTGTAGTTAATCTTTGGCATAATTGGCTCCTTAAAATATCAAAATCCAGTATGTAACATAGTATATATAATTTTACTAGGGTTCCAGAGTTAAGTCAAACCTTTAGAAAAAATTGAAGAGAAAAATTAAGCCAAACTTTTAGAAAAAATAAAGGGAAAAAACAAGTCAAACTTTTAGAAAACCTTTAGAAAAAAATTTTGATTTTTCTGCTTTGTTCATGCTTTCTCGTTATGGCGATGCGTTTAATTTAGTATTTTCCTTAGCTTTCACATTGTCGTTATGCGGTTAACTTAGTGTTTTATTTAGCTTTCTCATGGTAATTATGTGGTTAATTTAGTGTTTTCCTTAGATTTCTCATGGTAATTGTGTGGTTAATTTAGTATTTTGCCGTCTATAGATATGGTAACAACCTGCCAAGGTATAAACTTTCCGCTCGCTTGAAGTGCTTTTTTTGCAGCAAGCTCAAGACCTCCACAGCATGGCACTTCCATTCTAACTATCGTAACCTCGCGGATATCGTTATTAGAAATAATCTCTGTTAGTTTATTTGAATAGTCTATATCGTCGAGCTTAGGACAGCCAATTATGGTCGTTTTGCCATGCATGAACTCCGCGTGCATATTGGCATAGGCATAGGCACTGCAATCGGCTGCAATTAGAAGCTTTGCGTTATCAAAGAAAGGGGCTTTGGTCGGCACGAGTTTAATTTGGCAAGGCCACTGTGCAAGCTGCGAAACAGGCTTTGCTTGGAACTGAGTGTTTTGAAAATCCTGATTTGAACTAGGGCAAGCGCCGCTATTAACGCTACTATTCTTAAGTTGCCTCATGCGTGAACCGGGACATCCTCTGTGCATAGTCTGATTTGTATCGCCTGCTTCCTTCGTCTTTGCAATCATGAGCTTTCTCCTCTCATTTTCATCTTCAATCTGCATGATTTCATCGATAGACATGTTCATAGCTGTTTTTTTATGCTCCTCTTGCGATTCCTTGACCGCAGAATCGTCATAAGCAGGAGCCTCTCTTTCCTCAAATGTTATCGCCCCCGTTGGACAAGCTGGCAGACAGTCACCGAGACCATCGCAGTAATGCTCTCTCACGAGCTTTGCCTTGCCGTCTACGATGTCTATTGCCCCTTCGTGACAGGCAGTAGCACATATGCCACATCCATTGCATTTCTCTTCATCGATTTTAATAATTTTTCTTATCATAATTTTATCCTCCTCATAGTACCGTATCTATAGTCTTGCATCTCATAGTACCGTATCTTATAGTACTGCACCTCATAGTACCACATCTCATGGTACAGCATTGGTAATCTTAATCCCAATTTTAATTTGACAGAACAAACTTGTCTTGATGACATAATTGTAGTAATATGCCAGTGGAAAGTATGTGGTTATAACCACGTAAATTGAAAAAATTGAGATTTTTAAGGTGAATTTTTATGGATATCAACAAAATAAAAGACACTATTATTTTTCAGGGAATGACTGAACATGAAATTGTCGATGCTTTGAAGGGGTTAAATGCTGTAACGAAGCGATATGAAAAAGGCGCGACTATTTTGTGCACAGGCTCCACAACGAGGAGTATGGGGCTTATAATCGAGGGTAGCGTTACGATAGAGAATAACGACATATGGGGAAATCGAACGATTTTGGGATATGCTGGCAAGAATGACTTTTTTGCGGAAACATACGGAATGCTTGCGGATGAACCAATGCTTGTTGACGTTGTGGCGAATGAGGACTGCAAAATTGCGTTTTTGACAATTGCGGCTTTGCGGTCTGAGGCGCTGAAAAACGAGGCGTGGGCAAGTAAAATAGTTAGCAATCTCCTTGTGATTTCAACCCAGAAAAACTTGGCTCTTTCGGGCAGGAGCTTCCACCTTTCGCACAAAACAGTCCGTGGGCGTGTGATGTCATACCTTAACAGCGAATCGGTTCGCAAGGCAAAAACGTCTTTTAACATACCCTTTAACAGGCAGCAAATGGCTGACTATCTAAATCTCGACAGGACGGCCCTTTCCAAGGAGCTGGGGCGGATGCGAAAGGACGGGCTAATCGACTTTCACAAAAACCACTTCAAAATTAAGGAGCGGATGGAGATATAATTCTAAATATGGCCGTTATTATTCACAACAAAAAATTTTGTAGTCGCTGTAGCCTTCCTCGTCCATTTTTTCATATGGGACAAATCTTAGAGCAGCTCCGTTGATGCAGTATCTAAGACCGCCTTTTTCAATTGGTCCGTCGTCAAAAACGTGACCGAGATGAGAATTTGAGTTTTTTGACACGACCTCAGTTCGCACCATCATGTGAGAGGTATCAACGTGCTCGGTGAGCTTGTCAGTTGTGATAGGCTTAGAAAAGCTTGGCCAGCCGCAACCAGCATTAAATTTGTCCGCAGAACAAAATAGAGGCTCGCCCGTTATTTTGTCGACGTAGATGCCATGTCTAAATTCCTCGTTTAGCGGACTTGAACTGGGGGCTTCGGTGCTGGATTTTCGCATTACATTGTATGCGGTGTTGTCGAGCATATCTATAAGCTCGTCGTCTGAGGGCATGGTATATTTCTCGCTAAAAAGTGGCTTTGATGAAAGAGAAATGTCAATATGACAGTAGCCACCGGGATTTTTGTCAAGGTAATCTTGATGATAATCCTCGGCCTTGATGAAGTTTTTCAATGCGGATTTTTCAACTGCAATTGGCCCGTGAAGTTCTTCCTCATAGGCAAAAATCTTGTCAATGATTTTAAGGTCGGAACCTGAGTCGCTTCCTGAGCTTGAATCATTTGCAGAGGCTGTGTCGCTTGCCGAGCTGGAATCATTTGCAGAGGCTATGTCGCTTGCCGAGTTAAAACTCTTTGCAGGGTCGAAATCGTCCTCATAGTAAACCCCTGTTCGATACTGCCTGCCGATGTCGTTGCCCTGCCTATTGACAGAGAGGGGGTCGATTATTCTGAAATAGTGTAATAGTATTTCTTCAAGTGAAATTCTAGATTTGTCGTAGCATACTTTAACCGTTTCGGCATGGTCTGTCGCAGAAATTTTTGAATAGTCCGTACTGTCAGTTTTGCCGTTTGCATACCCGACTTCGGTTTCGTAAACACCATGTAGTTTCTTAAAGTAACCTTCAACACCCCAAAAACAGCCGCCTGCCAGGTATATGACTTTTTTGTTGGCGTTTAAGATTCTCTTGTTAGGTTGTTGGTTAGATTTTATGTTTGATTGTCTTTTTTTTAAATTGAACATGGTTTCACCTCTTGGTATTATATCTTGTGTAATATTTTAAGTTTTGTGTATCTAAAAAATGCTGATAATTCTAGTGATGAGGACATGCGGATATAAGATTATTTTACGGTCAAATTATCGGTGATTTGTTTGAAGAAATCTGAACTCCATAAATCCATTTTGGATGGGTCTTTGATAAATGGTATCACGTCTTCTCTAGCCTGGTTATAATCAATAGTATCAAATTTATTCTTAAGCATTATTTTTACATCATTCAGGTTACAGCTGTCATCTTGCGTAATGAATCGGGAATCAATGAGCCTTGCTCTAAGATGAGTTAGATTTACAGGTGATTCCTTACTCATATAAAAAATATAATCATATAAATCTCTTCCTTTAACTCTATTCTCCCAATTTCTACATATTACAGCATGTATTTTACCAGCAAACAAGGAGGCCTCATCATACATGTTTATTTCGTAAGGGGCAGGAAGGAGCTGGTATTTTTTTTCATAGGATGCTCCGTCGGGGGGTGCTGTATCAATTTCGAACTTAATCTTGATAGCTTTGTTTCGTGGCACACTTTCTGAAATCCCTTTATCATTATAAAAAAGAAGCAGATGTTCCTTTGTATTTCCTTTTAGGAAGGCGGATTGTATTGCTGTATCTTTTTTTTTCTTTTTTGTTTCTACGGATAGATTAAGTCCATAGGATGAAACCTCTTTTTCAATAGCGGTAAACCATTCTGATAAATCAAATGATTCATCTCTTTCTATTAAGGAAAAATCGAGGTCTTCCGAAAATCTATCAAGTCCATAAAACATTCTTAAAGCGGTACCACCGTAAAATGCAGCCTTTTTAAAAAATCCACTACGACTTAAGCCGCATAGTGTGATCTCTTGTAATATCTCTTTCAAAGCGTTCATTCTGTCATAATCTGAATATAATTCATATCTTGATAGCATTTGAGTAATGACTGTATTCATAGTCTATTAATCTCCCTCTTGTAGATTTTATATAATAGGCTTACGTTTGTTGAATGGTAGGCTGTAGAAATCTCTTGCAGTATATTCTCGTCGAAATTTCGAATTTCATCGATATCAATTCTTAGGTCGTCAACTATCATGACTCTGAGTTCTTTCTGGCTAGAGGCAACTTTCATGCTATATAACTTGTCACATAGAGCCTTTTCTTTTGTCGCAATTTGAAAGGTATAATCTCCTTCTGTTTCGAGCGTAATTCCTATTGGATAGACCTTTGCAGGAACATCTCTATAAATAAAGTTGCCAAAGCAAGTATCATACTTGCGCTTTTTCTTTTTATTGAATGTCGCAGAAGTATAGACATGTACTGCCTCTGGAATCAATCCGTAATACGACAGTGCAAATTCAAATGACAGATAGGAAGGACCATATATACTACCTGCAAGAAGATATCCTGGTGTTTTTGAGTTCGTTTCATAAATACCTCGGATAATTGGTGTATATGTTCCTTCTCTGACTAGTCGACCAAGCTTTGTCTTAGGATTTTTGTATTCGCTTAACTCTTCCATAATCATAGAATATGATTTTATCATAATCTCACCTCTTAGTATTATTTTACGATACTTTCGGGTGAAAATCAAGCAAAAAATAAATTTAAAAAGTGACCAATTGTTGCATCTGAAAGGCTGTCCGCAAGGGTCTAGTGATATTTGCCAACATTTTTAAATGAGAAGAATGCGAAAATGCAAATAGCAATTACAAGGTCGATGTAAACTATCCATTGCCTAAAGCAGGTGGGCTTCCTGTTTCAAAATGTAAACATATAAAAAACGCGAACTCATTCTTGAAAAAGAATAGAGTTCGACGCTTCGTGTTCTGGTGGAAGTGGCGAGAGTTGAACTCGCGTCCGAAAAGATATTCACAAGGCTTTCTCCGAGCGAAGATCCTCAATAAACTTCATCTGCCCACTCTTGAAGATCAAAGATAAGAACAGACTAGCTAGTAATACGATCCATGGCTACCTAGCACTTACCGGAAAGCTTCCTGCATATTTTGATACCTTAAAAAGACCTACAGGAAAATCTCTAAAGGCACGCGGGCTGAACTACGCAGCCATTGCGAAATTATTATTATTTTTAGCGTTTATATTTAAACGGCCACTTTTAACGTAGACTTGGCGACTACGGCTCGCTTACCCAGCTTCAACCTCCCCGTCGAAACCATTTCACCCCCATGTGGTATATATACATTTTAGCACGGCAGGGCGTCTGTTACAAGGGGATGAGAGGGATATATTTTAATTCGACGCGTCGATTAACCTCTACTCAATTTTTCGGAACTCACTGCTCATTGTGTTGTATTGTAATAAAGGCATGTTAATACCGCATTCGCGTATAGATGAGAAAGTAAAATATTTTGTTGAAAATTGCGAGAAATTGCGAAAAATTTAAAAAGTTCGCTTGACAGATAAAAAATTCAAGGCTACAATTAATTGTATGACAATTGTATGACTTTTTTGCGATGCAAAGGTGGTGAATTTTATGAGTAATATTATAAGTGTTAGAGTAAATGAGACGGAAAAAGAAATCCTGAAAAAGGCATCAACCGTTTATGGCTGCGCTATATCTTCACTTATGAAAAAACTTGTTTTTGAAAAACTCGAGGAAGAATATGATCTAAGGGTAATCGAAGAATATGAAAAAGAAAAAGCCGATGGAACTCTTGAATTGTTTGATTTTGATGAGACAGTTGAGGAACTGAAAATATGAAAAGATACTCGTTTCTTTTGTCAAAAAGGGCAAGAAAGGAATTGGCAAAATTAGATAAATCCGTGCAAGTTGTAATTGTGTCATGGATTCAAAAGAATATAAAAGGCACATCAAACCCGAGGCTGCATGGGAAACCCTTAGCTGGCAAGAAAAAAGGCTACTGGAGATACAGGATTGGTAATTATAGAATCGTTGCAGAAATAAAAGATGAAGAGCTTGTCATAATTGTGATAACCATTGCAAGCAGAAGCGAAGTATATAAATAAAAGGTAGTATATCAAAAAATATTTTGGTCTACTGCCTTTAACCTACATCAACAATTCCTCCTCTCCTCTATAAGCGGAGTGATGATATCACAATGGAAATATTTTGTAAAAAATTGTTAAAAAATATACAAAAAAATATTGATTTTTTAGAAAAATCAAACTAAAATATTTTCAATAAAAATTTATAAAGCAAAAAGGGGCAGGAGAAAGCCCCAAAAGGAGGAAAGATGGCAAGGTTTACATTACCAAGAGATATTTACCACGGAAAGGGAGCTTTGGAGGCTCTAAAGTCGTTTGAAGGTAAGAAAGCGATGATTTGCGTTGGCGGTGGCTCAATGAAGAGATTCGGCTTCCTCGACAGAGCGGAGGCGTATCTGAAAGAGGCAGGAATGGAAGTCGAAATTTTTGAGGGCATAGAGCCTGACCCGTCGATTGAAACAGTGCTGAGAGGTGCTGAAGCTATGCAGAAATTCGAACCGGACTGGATTGTCGCTATAGGCGGTGGCTCACCAATCGATGCGGCTAAGGCAATGTGGATTAAATACGAATATCCCGATATTTCTTTTGAGGATATGTGCAAGGTTTTCGGGCTTCCAAAGCTGAGAAAAAAAGCTCACTTCTGCGCAGTTTCATCAACATCTGGAACGGCAACCGAGGTTACTGCTTTTTCAATCATTACAAACTACGATGACGGAATCAAGTATCCGATTGCGGATTTTGAAATTACACCTGACGTTGCTATCGTAGACCCTGAGCTCGCTGAGACCATGCCAAAAAAACTCGTTGCACAGACTGGCATGGATGCGCTTACTCACGCCGTTGAAGCCTATGTTTCTACTGCAAACTGCGAATATACGGACCCGCTTGCTATACATGCTATCGAGATGATACAAAATGATTTGGTAGACTCATACAATGGCGACATGGCGAAAAGACACGCAATGCACGACGCACAATGTCTTGCCGGAATGGCCTTCTCAAATGCTCTTCTTGGAATTGTCCATTCAATGGCGCACAAAACAGGAGCGGCGTTTGCGGACTACGGTGCTCACATCGTTCACGGTGCAGCAAATGCAATGTACTTGCCAAAGGTAATCGCATACAATGCTAAGGATGAGACAGCAAAAAAACGCTATGGTGTAATTGCTGACTATATGCACCTTGGAGGAAATAGCGATGATGAAAAGGTGGATTTGTTGATTAAATTCTGCCGAGATATGAATGATAAGCTTGATATTCCACATTCAATCAATCACTATGGCAAGGATGGACTTCCTGCTGAAGAAGGCTTTGTTCCTGAGGATGTATTCCTAGAAAGATTGCCTGAAATAGCAAAGAATGCTATAGCTGATGCTTGCACAGGTTCAAACCCTAGAATCCCTACTCAGGAGGAAATGGAGAAGCTACTAAAAGCGGTTTACTACGATACTGAAATAGATTTCTAGGTCACATATTAGGGTTAATGGCGGGTATAGAATCTTTTGGTTCTCTACCCGTTTTTATGTGCCTTTAATGTAAAATAATCAAGGAGTTTTGGAAAAATAAAATAGATTAAGTGCCAAAAATTTTGCGGCAACATACATAATGTGATATAATAATAAAAAATAGATTTTGCATGGCGTGGTGAATTTGTTTTTTCGCAAGCGGAAATATTTTGTTGCAAACATATATTACAACATTGAAATATAAATACTTTGATTGGATAAGCGAAAATAAACTGTAGAATGCTCGGAGGGAAGACACTTATGAGCTCAAATAAAATTAGTGCAAAAAAACTTGCACTAATAAGAGATAAGTTGGAAAAAGATGATTACATAAACATCATAGAAACACTTGTTAAAATGGTAGATGAGGGTGTTTATATTGTTGACAGCGACGGGAAAGGCCTTTTCTACAATGAGGCTATGGCAAAGATAGAAGATGTTCATGTTAACGACGTTTTGGGCAAGGAATTTCAGGATGCTTTCCCTGGCGTCGAACTAAAGGACAGCACACTGTTTAGGGCTCTCAAGAAGATGGAAAGTAGCAAGAAAAGCCAGCAAAGCTATGTCAATTTGAGAGGCAAAAAGGTTTCGACAAACAATATGACGATGCCTGTTTTTAGCAACGGCAAAACAGTTGCTGCGCTTGAGATTGCCAAGGATATATCCAAATTTGAGGAGATGAGCAATACGATTCAGGACCTTAGACAAAAGGAGCGTGGCGGTCGAAGTGTGGATGAAAGTCGAAAAGCTAAGCCGAAAATGAAGCATTATCATTTTAGCGATATAATCGGGCAGAATGCTCAGTTCATTCAGACGATAAGCCTTGCAAAAAGGGCGGCTGAGAACAGCGCTACCGTCTTTATTTACGGTGAAACGGGGACAGGAAAGGAGCTTCTTGCGCAGAGCATACACTATGACGGTGCAAGGCGAGATTCGCCATTTTTGGCACAAAACTGTGCGGCTATGCCTGAGACGCTACTTGAAGGAATTTTGTTCGGGACTGCAAAGGGCGGATTTACGGGGGCGGTTGACAGAGCAGGGCTTTTTGAGCAGGCTAATGGTGGCACGCTTCTGCTTGATGAAATAAGCGCCATGCCGTATGAGCTTCAGAGTAAGCTGCTCCGAGTTTTGCAGGAGGAGTATATAAGGCGTGTAGGTGGAACCGAGGAAATCCCAATCGATGTGCATATTATTGCAACTGTGAACGAGCCCCCAGAGGAGCTTATGGCGGCGGGCAAGTTAAGGAAGGACCTTTATTACAGATTGAATGTTGTAAACATAAACTTGCCGCCGCTAAGGGAGCGGAAGGATGATATTCCGCTCCTAGTCGACAGCTTTCTTGATAAGCACTGCAAGCGCTTCGGCAAGGAGCTGTGGATGGTTTCTGATGATGTCATCAAGACTCTCAAATCATACAACTATCCCGGAAACATCAGGGAGCTTGAAAACATCATAATGCAGTCGGTCGCGCTTGCAGGTAATGAGCATGTGCTTACAAGAAAGCTACTTCATATGCCCGCAAGCATACGCCAAATAGGCGATGTTGCGGGCCAGTGGGACGGTAGCGAGCCCCTTGATATATATCTTGATAACATCGAAAAGGAATTGATAAGGCGAACGATGATCGAGGAAGGTGGTGTGATTACAAGAGCTGCCGACAAGCTGCATATCAAGAGACAGACCTTGCAGCACAAGCTCAAGAAGTATAAAATGCAACAAACATAGAGTTTTAAATAGTTTTATTTCATGACTTTAGCTGTGGGGAGCGTCATTGCGAATGTTAATGCATTAGTACAAAAGGCGTTGTCAACGTATGAGAGTAAAGGCGTATCATTTATTATAGCTTGTTTAGCATTTACGACAGGATTTTAGTATTTACGGTAGCCTTTCAATAGCCATAACCGCAAAAATATTTGCCGATATACGCAAAAATATTTGCAGCAATGCAGGATGCTAGCTATGAAAACCCGTGTATATATCATATGCAATTAAATTTAATGCAATAAAGAACAGCTCTGCTTTGTAGCAAAAACCAATCTGCCGCAACTATTTTGTGACATTGACACAAAAGAAAAACAAGATAATTTTTTCGAACTAATGTTTTGCATAAATATAATAATTGCGTCTTTATGGCATGATAATTGCTATAAATAAATGCAGTATGTCTTTTGACAAGGACAAGCTGTTAATATGCGGAAGTCGACTGCTTATAGTTTTAATTAATCTATAGCGTGTTGTATCTGCTAAAATTATTTCTATAAAAGGAAAAGGAGATTTAAAGATGAAGAATGTAAAAGTAATTCTTTGGGGACTCGGTGCAATGGGCGGTGGAATCGGCAAGATGCTCACCAAGAAAACAGGCGTAGATATCGTTGGTGCTATTGATATAGGCGACAAGATTGGTAAGAGCCTTTATGACGTAGTTCCTGGTATCGAAAGAGGCGATAGAGAGGACGTTATCGTTGGAACTCCTGAAGATGTTATCAAAGAGGGCGCAGCTGACATTGTTGTAGTTTGCACAAACTCTTTCACTAAGGATGTGTTTGACAAGCTTGTTTTCGTAATGGAAAGAGGAATCAACGTTATTACATCTGCTGAAGAGATGGCTTATCCTCAGGCACAGGAACCTGAGCTTGCTAAGAAGCTTGACGAGTGTGCTAAGAAGAACGGCGTTTCTGTTCTAGGAACTGGAATTAACCCAGGTCTAATTATGGACCTTCTAGTTGTTCTTTGGACTGGCGCTTGCGAATCAGTTGACCACATCGTATCAAGAAGGGTTAATAGCCTATCTCCATTTGGACCTGCTGTAATGGAAGAACAGGGAATCGGAATGGAAGTTGCTGAGTTTGAGAAGAGAAAAGCTGAAGGAACAATGGCAGGACACGTTGGTTTTGCTGAGTCTGTAGGCATGATCGCTGAAGCTCTTGGATGGAACTTAACAGATTTTAAACAGGACATGGAACCAATCGTTACTGATGTTGACAGAAAATCTCCTTATGGATTTGCAGCTAAGGGCCAGGTTGCCGGCGTTGCAATGAAGGGCTGGGGATATGTTGATGGCGAAATGAAGATTGAAATGGATCACCCACAGCAGATCGAGCCTGAACAGGTTGGAATCCACACAGGTGACTATGTTGAGATCAAGGGTAACCCTCCTGTAAATATGGCTAACACTCCTGAAATCGAAGGCGGAATCGGTACAATGGCAATGATTATGAACTGTATACCACACGTAATCAATGCTAGACCAGGCCTAAGAACTATGCTTGACATTCCAGTACCTAGAGCAATCATGGGCGACATGAGAAACATGATTGAAGAGGATTGCAAGCTAGTAAAATAGTTTTGTAATTAAGCATTGTCGATGCGTTTTTTGAATTAAGCTATGATTTCAATCTAATGAAGATTTTTAGAAAACGTATCGACGTGCAAAATTATTTTGTTAAAGCAATACGTACGTTATAGTTAATAAAGATTAGATAAGGAGAATGAAATGGCAAAAAAAGGTGATTGGGTGAGGATTCACCGAGTTGTCCTTAAGGCTGATGATAGAACTGCCAAGATTCCTGATGATACGCAGAGATGCGACCTTGAGATGTGGACAAAGGGATTTTTGCAGGCTGATGCTGAGAACGGAGACGAGGTTACTGTAATTACTGCATCAAATAGAGAGGAACATGGGAAGCTGATTGAGGTTGACCCATATTATACACACAGCTACGGAAAATTTGTTCCTGAAATTATTCAGATAGACAAACAACTACGTGAGATCATGGATTTTGGAGGTGACAAATAATGACATTAGCTAAAGACTATGATTCCGTAATGGGAAGATCTAACGATATAATGAAGGAAGCTCTCGGTCTTGACTATAATGATTTCGAAAAAGGCGGCGTTAAGTTCGACTACGAAGCTCTTATGAAGTCTACAGGCTATACGCTTGATGAGGTTGCAAAGATTCAGGCTAGAACCGCAGTTGGTAATACGCCTCTTATCGAGCTTAGAAATCTTTCGAAGCTGACAAGAAAGTATGCCAAACCAGGGTTTGGAGCAAGAATTTTCGCAAAGGATGAGGCTGCAAATGCTTCAGGAAGCTTTAAGGCAAGAAGAGCTGCTTGTGCTGTTGCACACGCAAAGAAGCTAGGCTACAAGGGTGTAATCGCGGCGACTTCCGGAAACTACGGAGCTGCTGTTGCTTCTCAGGCTGCTATGCAGGGACTTGAGTGCATAATCGTACAGGAATGCTATGATTCAAGAGGCATAGGACAACCTGAAATTGTTGAAAAAGCAAGGAAATGCGAGGCATATGGAGCAGAGGTTATCCAGCTGACAGTTGGACCTGAGCTTTTCTACACATTCCTATCTGTTCTTGAAGATACAAAGTTCTTTAACGCATCGCTTTATTCTCCATTCGGAATCGCAGGCGTTGAAACACTTGGTTATGAGATAGCAACTCAGTGTCGTGAACTCCTTGGCAAGGATCCTGACATGGTAATTTGTACTAATGCAGGTGGCGGAATGATGACAGGAACTGCAAGAGGTCTAATTAAGGCAGGCGCTGTTGATACTAAGCTTGTTGCAGCATCTATCGATTTAACTGGACTTCACATGGCTTCAGATGAACAATTTAACAAAAAATCATGCACAACAGGACATACAGGATTTGGTGTACCTTACGCAACAGACCCTGATCACTCGGATGTTCCAAGAAGTGCTGCAAGACCGCTAAGATATATGGATGAATACGTTACAGTTACACAGGGCGAGGTTATGTATATGACAGAAGCTCTTGCAAACCTTGAAGGTATCGAGAGAGGACCTGCTGGAAACACTGCGCTTGCAGCTGCATTTTCTCTAGCTAGAGAGTTGCCTGAGGATGCAGTAATTGTAATCAGCGAAACTGAATATACAGGTGCCGGCAAGCACATTCAACCACAGCTTGCATTTGCTCGCGAAAATGGCATTGAAATTAAATTTGGAAACCCACAAGAAGAAGATAAACCTGGCATAAATATTGTTTTGCCTAAGGACCCAAGCTATGTACAGCACAAAGTAGCTGACGTAAACCACTTTAGAAATAGACTTATCAATAAGGCTGTTAAGAAGGCTGGCGTTGACCCTAAGGAGCTTAAGGCGGACGACATTGAATTTCTGGCAGCTGAAACTAAGACTGACGAAGCATTCGTAAAGAAAGCATTAGGTCTGTAATAAGGATTTGCTAAAATTAATTATAAGGAGATAGAAGAATGAAAAGAGAAGACGATTTTCAAGAAAGGCGTAAGCACATCGCCAATCTTACCGACCAAGAGCTATATGACCGCTTTTGGGAGCTTACAGCTCAGGTTGTAGATCCTCTGCTTGAGATGGGAAGAAAGAATACTACACCATCTGTTGAGAGAGCCGTTCTTTTGAGAATGGGAATTTCTTCCCTTGAAACTCAGAAGATAGTTGAAGGATGCATGGACAAAGGGCTGATGGGAAAAGGTGCCGGACACTGCGTTTATAAGCTTTCAAAAGAACTCGGAATCTCAATTCCTGAAGCAGGAACAATGCTTGCTGAGGGAAAGGGCTGGGATACCGTTGCAGCGGCTTTCAAAGGAGGTAAGAAGTAATGGCAGATATGATTCTTAAGAGAAATGAGAAGATTAATGTCAGAGAAATCCTTAAAGATCTCGACAAATATGAACCGAGAAGAAGAGGCTGGCATTGGAGAGAACCTGCTCCAAATCTAAAAATGTATGAATTTACTTATAAAGATGTTTCAAAACCTCTTAAAAACTATGTAGGTCTTCCACCTGCAAAGTTCTTTGATAACATCGACCCACAACCGCTTCCTGTTATTACAACAGAGATTGCATCAGGTCGTTTCGAGGATGACATCAGAAGAATGAGAATGACTGCATGGCACGGTGCTGACCATATAATGGTTATCAGACACATGGGTCAGTCGCACATTGACGGATTGATGGAAGGAACTCCACAGGGTATCGGTGGTGTACCTATCACAAGAAAGCAAGTTAGGGCACAGAGAAAAGCTCTTGACCTAATTGAAGATGAAGTTGGTAGACCAATCAACTATCACTCTTATGTTTCTGGAGTTGCAGGACCTGACGTAGCAGTAATGTTTGCCGAAGAAGGTATCAACGGCGCTCACCAAGACCCTCAGTACAACGTACTTTACAGGGACATCAACTGCGTAAGGTCTTTTGTTGATGCTTGCGAATCAAAGAAGGTTATGGCATGGGCTGAGATTCTTCAGATCGACGGTGCGCATAATGCTAACGCAACGGCAAGAGAAGCTTGGAAGGTAATGCCTGAGCTGATTGTTCAGCACGCTATCAACTCTCTGTTCTCAGAGAAGGTTGGTATCAAGCCTGAAAACATCAGCTTGTCAACAGTACCTCCAACAGCAACTCCTGCACCATGTATGTACTACGACCTTCCATACGCTGTAGCACTTAGAGATTTCTGCGACAGATATAAGATGAGAGCACAGCAGAACACCAAGTACATCTGTTCATCAGTAAGAGAAGCTACTGTAACTCACGTAATGAACATGGTAATTTCAAAGCTGACAAGAGCTGACATTCAGTCAACAATTACACCAGACGAAGGAAGAAACGTTCCTTGGCACATCTACAACGTTGAAGCATGTGATAACGCAAAACAGGCTCTTATCGCAATGGACGGCATGATGGAGATGGTAGAGCTTAAGAAGGATGGTCCACTTCCTGAAACAGTTAGAGACCTAAAGGAGAGAGCTACTTTGTTCATGGAAGAAATCATCGAGGTTGGTGGATACTTCCAGGCAGTACAGGAAGGGTTCTTTGTAGACTCAGCTAAATATCCTGCTAGAAATGGCGACGGTATCGCAAGAAAGATTGAGGGCGGTATCGGTTATGGATTCATCTTTGAAAGAGATGAGGACTACATGGCTCCTGTAACGGCTCACTATGGCTACAATAATGTTGAGCAGTATGGTGGAGATCCTGAAAATCCTTCAGCGCTCATTGGCGGATGTACATTTGAAGATAGAAGCAAGATCGTTTACATTGACGAGCTTGACGAGGATAATGTAAACGCAAGACTTGAAAAGGTTGCTAAATATCATGACGGTAATGCTATCATTCCTGAGGTTGAATGGTGCGGAGACGGAATTATTCTTCTCACTATGATGGTTCCTTCAGAAAGAAGAATGGCAGAAGCTGTTGCACTTGAGATTGGTAAGAAGCTCGGTCTTGAGCACTGCGAGGTAACATCTAAGGAAATCATGCAGGATGCAGAGGGTACAAGAATTGAGATGAAGGGTAAGGTTCCATTCGATGTTGATCCTTCAACTCTTGTTATTCCTCCAGAACCATTCAGACTTGACGACGCTACATTGTTCAAGGAAATTGAGGAACACCCTGTAAGAGTCGTTTGCGGAACTGTTGGTGAGGACGAGCACTCGGTAGGTCTTCGTGAAATCATCAATATCAAGCACGGCGGAATCGAGAAATGGGGCGTTGAGGTTCACTATCTTGGAACTTCAGTTCCTGTTGAAAAGCTTGTTGACGCAGCTGTTGAGCTTGATGCTGACGCAATATTGGCTTCAACAATCATATCTCACGATAACGTTCACTACAAGAACATGAAGAGAATCAATGAGCTTGCAATAGAGAAAGGTATCAGAGATAAGGTTATGATTGCAGCAGGTGGAACGCAGGTTGTACCTGAAGAAGCAGTTAAGACCGGTATCGACCAAGGCTTCGGAAGAGATTCTCACGGTATCGATGTTGCAACCTTCCTAGTTGAAGAGGGCAGAAGACGTCGTGGAGAAAAGACTTTCGAACAGATTCAGAGAGAGAAGGAAGCTGAGGAGCAGGCATAACTTTATAAACGCGGGCATTTTAACAAATGTCTGACAAAATAAGAGGATGCTAACCCATAGCATATAATTACAAAACAGTCGTTTTCGGAGCGAAATGCTTCGGATGCGGCTGTTTTGTGTATAAAAGAACATAAGAAATGACAAATTTTGCAAATGCTTCTTTTAAAAATGTCTATAAAATGATAGAATCATAGATAGTAAATATATCAATGATACAAGATTTTATCATATAAATGTTTTGGAGGTAAAAGATATGTATGATATTGTGAATACAGGGGATAATTCACCTTTAACAATATTGATAGCTTTGGGTGTAGTGGCGGTCGTTGCACTTGCTGTTTTGCTCATTAAAAGAAAGAAGTAAGGAGCTGGAAATATGAAAGTAGATGTACTTGTAGCTGAAATCGGTTCAACCACGACGGTAGTCAACGCTTTTAAGGATCTTGACACTGATCACCCTGAATTCTGGGGACAGGGGCAGGCGCCTACCTCGGTTCTTGAGGGTGATGTTAGAATAGGTCTTCAAGGTGCTATTGATGATATGTGCAAGACTAAGGGCATCGATGATATTGGATATGATATGATGCTTGCTACATCATCGGCAGCGGGCGGACTTAAGATGACTGTGCACGGTCTTGTTTACGATATGACGGCAAAGGCTGCGAAGGAAGCTGCCCTTGGAGCCGGAGGTATTTTGCACTATGTTACCGCCGGTAAGTTGAGGAGGACTGATCTCAAAAAAATAAAAGAAGTAAATCCCAATCTGATTTTGATTGCCGGTGGAGTTGACTACGGGGAAAGAGATACTGCTATTTATAATGCCGAGATGGTCAGATCGCTCGGGCTTAAGACGCCGATAGTTTATGCTGGGAATGTTGAAAATCAGGAAGAGATGGAGTTGATTTTCGATGAGGAAAGCGGGCAGGAGCTTTACAACATCGAGAATGTTTATCCTAAGATTGACACGCTAAATGTTGAGCCTTGCAGGAGAATTATACAGGACGCCTTTGAGAAGCACATAATACACGCCCCAGGTATGGAACATGTTAGAGATATGGTGACGGGGCCAATAATACCAACGCCGGGAGCCGTAATGGAATGCACCAAGCTTTTGTATGAGAATATAGGGGATTTGATTGTGCTTGATGTCGGCGGAGCTACTACTGACCTTCATTCCGTTGCGAGCGAATCTGACCAGGTGGAGAGGATTCTAATTGCACCTGAACCTAAGGCTAAGAGAACGGTTGAGGGCGACCTTGGAGTTTATGTAAATAGGATGAAGGTTATAGAATCCATCGGCGAAGAAAAACTTCGTGAAGAATGTGAGGAGATGGGTATTGATCTTGATAAAACTCTCGAATCTTATGTTGCGATTCCGAAAAACGAAGATGAAATTAAGCTTGTCGAGCGTCTAACCAAGGAAGCCGTAATCAAGGCTGTTGAAAGACACGCAGGCAAGATAAGGTATATCTACGGACCTAGCGGTAGGAGCACTGTTGCAGAGGGTAAGGATTTGACTCAGGTTAGATGGATCATTGGAACAGGCGGAGCTCTAACAAGACTTCCAAATCGCGTGCACATAATGGAAGAAATTGCAAAACACAACGAAAGTGGAATGCTTTTGTTCCCTTCCAAGCATGCAAAAATCTTAGTTGATAATATGTACATCATGTCCTCGCTGGGTGTTTTGAGCATGACACACAGAGAGGGTGCTATCAAGCTTCTTGAGCAGACTCTTGGGATTAGTTTTGAGGGCAAAGCACCGAAAAATGACGAGGAGCCTATTTATATCAGAGAACTCTGGAGAGAGGAAGAAGAAGCCAAGGAAAAAGAGGCTCAGAAACAAAAAGAAATCAAGGCAATGGAAGCCATGGGATATGACATGAGCGACTACAAGGGTGATATTGAGGTTTGCTCAATTAAGAAAAATGCAATGAAAAAGCAAAAGGAGAATAAGTGATGTATCCAAGATTAGTCATTGATATTAAGAAACTGGAAGATAACGTTAAAACGCTTGCAGCGATAACAACGGATGATGGCAATTGCTCGCTCATGATAGTGACAAAGGGCCTTTGTGCCGACCTTGAAATGGTGAAAATGCTCGCAGGAAGACCAGAAGTGGATTTTGTTGCAGACTCTAGGCTTAAGAACATCAAAAGTTACAGCAAAATAGTTCGTGACGCCGGCAAGAAGACGGTGCTAATCAGGATTCCTATGCTGAGTGAAGTCGATGAGCTTGTTAAATGTGTGGACCTATGCTTTAATTCCGAGATGGAAACTGTCAGGGCGATAGACAAGGCGGCAGCAAAAGAGGGTAAGGTGCAGGATGTACTTCTTATGATTGACCTGGGTGATCTCAGAGAGGGCATTTTCTTTAAAAATGAGGATGAAATCTTGAGTGCCGCAACGGAAATCAAGGAAATGAATAATGTAACCCTTTACGGCATAGGAGTTAACCTAACTTGCTATGGAGCTATAATTCCGAAGAATGAGAATCTTTCGAGACTCGTTCAAGTAGGAAAAAAGATAGAGGCTGAAACGGGGCTGAAGCTTGAGATGATTTCCGGAGGAAATTCCAGCTCTATATATCTGATAGAAAGTGATAAGATGCCTAGGATAGGGAGAATGCCTAAAGACGAAAGGATGCCAAAGGGAATTAATAACCTTAGACTTGGGGAGGCTTTTCTTCTCGGAAACGATACGGCATACGAAACTGAGATTCCAAATACTCATCACGATGCAATTAAGCTTGAGGCGCAGATTGTTGAGCTTAAAGAAAAGCCGTCACTGCCTATTGGAGAAGTTGGCGTAGATGCTTTCGGTGAGAAGCCTTACTATGAGGACAAGGGAATCATGAAGAGGGCAATCATTGCAGTCGGCAAGCAGGATACAGATCTTGGCTCAATGACACCTGTTGATGACAGAATCGAAATAATGGGAGGAAGCTCAGACCACATTATCCTAGATTTGACGGCATGCAATGACGATTATAAATTAGGAGATATTGTCGAGTTCACTGTTGGATATGGTGGAATGCTGAAACTCGTAACATCACCTTATGTTGATAGGGTTTATGAGAAGTAAAATTTAGCACTCTAACATCCGAAAATTTACAACAAAAGAGCGTTAGAATTAATGCTCTTAAACGACTATAACAATCAAAAGCCGCTTTTATGAAATAACATAGGAGCGGCTTATATAATTTTGTATTGAATTACCTGTGGGGGGATGTAAAATAATTTTAGAAGATAACTCTGCTAAATTGTTAAGAGGAATCGAGGTGTATGATATGAAAAAGAAGAATGTTTTGTTATGCATCTGCTCGATAATTACATGTATTCTTTTGATATGCATAATGTATGTGTTAATGCAGTGGGTTGAGAGCGTATATCATGAAGAGCCTGGTCTAAAATACCTAAACTTGACAAGAGTTTTGGGATATGGGAATGTTGTACCTATAATCATAGGACTTGTTTGTGTAGCAAGGTATTCAGTAATGTCAAAAGCAAAGAGTATCACCGAAATTACAAGGTTCCTTAAAACGCTCGAAAAAATATTCTATATACAGGCAGGATATACTTTTCTTTCGGTAAATTTAGTCGGCTTCCTTGAAAATGTAGGACCATTACCTATTTTCATTTTAGAATTTACGGTTATATATGTATGTTTGACGATTGCGTTAATTTTCAATATTATGTCTGATTCGCTTAAGGCTATAAAATAAAACGTTTTCTTGCAAATGCCAATACAATGTTGTAAAATTGTTTCAAGGAAAGAGGTGATTTTATGGCTAAGACAGCAAATTTATACGCACGTATAGAGCCAGACTTAAAAGAACAAGCAGAGCAAATATTAAATGCTATAGGCCTACCACCATCAAGCGCTATTACTATGTTTTACAAACAGGTGGTTATGCAGCAGGGTCTTCCTTTTGATGCAAGATTAAATTATAGAAAACCGATGGATATATCTTCGATGACGAAGGATGAATTTTATTTTGAACTGGAAAAAGGTTATCAAGATGCCGTCGCTGGAAGAACAAGGCCGATAGATGAAGTATTCGAATCTTTGGAAAAGGAATCTGAAAACAGTATTAAACGAAGATAGACATCAGGATAAATGATAAGTTTGTATAACTGCAGATTAGATCTGCTATTATATTTGCTCAATAATAGGTGCTTAGCCGTCATATATCTTATTGTAAACAAGTTAAAATCGCTATAAAGAATAAAAATTTTAGTCTTTATAGCGATTTTTCAACTTTTTTTGTCCTATAAGTTAATTTTTATCAATATATTTTGGCATTGAAATCTTGTTGTACTGCAAGCCAACTATTTTGTTAAAAACTCAGAATCACAATGGGATTACAGACCAAGCTTAGCCAGTAGAGCATCCTTTGGAAGAGCACCTACTACATTCGCCTTTTTTTGACCTTCTTCAAATAAGAAGATTGCAGGAATGGTCATTATCCCGTATTCCATTGCAAGTTCCTGGTTTTCATCAACATTAACCTTGCAAACTTTAACAGCCCCATCTTTTTCCTTAGCAATCTCATCAAGAGTTGGAGCAAGGTTTACGCAGTGGCCGCACCAAGGTGCCCAGAAGTCAACAATTGTAGGCACTTTGCTTTCTAGAACTTCCTGTTTAAAATTATCTTTGTTAACATTTACTATCATATTCATTCTCCTTTTATATTAAAATTTATTAGTGAATTTGGTTATACTAATAATATTTTAGTATCTAATTAAGTTTTACTTGAGGCGTTATCCGAAGTCTTATTTAAAGTATTGTCTAAGGCATTGTTTAAAGTGTTATTTAAGATTTTCGAGCGATTTTTTCTCTTGAATAGCTGTAAGTGCCTGTTGTGACATGCCTATAATGTGTTCAGGTAATGCCTTAATCTCATCTTTTGTTAGAGCATCCGTATAGATTGGCTCTAGGAATTCTACCGTGATTGGCGCACCAATATTAGTTTTCAGGTATCCTTGATTTTCATAATACAGATAAGTGCCGTCTATAACTATTGGCACTATAGGTGCACCCGTGTGTCCGCCTGTAGCAAGCTTAAATGCTGCTCGCTTGTAATCGCCCATCAAGGGTCCTTTACTTCTTGTTCCCTCGGGAAAAATAACAATGGAATCGCCTAATTTGAGCCTCTTCCAGCATTCTTTAAATACTCTCAAAGAGCTTCGAGGATTGCCTCTTTCGATAAAGAATCCGCCGACGGACTCAATCCATTTTCCAACATATGGAACATTGCGCATTTCAGCTTTGGCAATAAATCCAGTCTGCTTATCTTCAAGGGCATATAATATCGCTACAACATCAAGATACCCCTGATGATTTGAAATAAACACACATCCCTTATCCTCGGGAATATTATTTCTTCCGATGACATCAATATCAAGCTTAAAATCTGAAACGATTTGTTTGATGAGAGGCTTATTATGTGTACCTATATACTCTCTTAACTCTTCAGGTGTCGCAGTATCTCTAAGCTCATCAATGCTTTTTCGATATTTTTCCATACTACCAAGCTGTTTAAAAATCCTTATTGCATTAATCGGTCGCATGAAGATTGCAGATATTTTCATTATGCCTATTTCCTTTCAACTACACGTATAATATACCACAAAATAGATGGAAAAAAACATAAACAAAGTGTATAATAGGACAGAAAGGAGCGAATAAGCGAATATGAGGCTAAAAAAATTGACACACAAAAGCATCTCTATGGCTATTGCAATTATTGCGGTTATACAGTGTATAGTGGTGATTTGGCTGTATCTGGAGTCGTTTAGCGAGGATATAAGTTTTTCGGCTTTCCTGGCAATTTTACTAATACCAGTAGCCATTGAAGCGGCCGTTATTTGTTGGCTTCTTGAGAGGAGGAAGATAGATGATAATAGTAAACACACCAGATCTTAAAGGAAGAGAATACGAAGAAATCGAAATGGTAGCAGGTTCAATTGTTTTGAGTAAACACATTGGCAAAGACATAATGGCAGGTTTTAAGACAATTGTCGGTGGTGAGATTCAGGGATATACGGAGATGTTGATAGACGCTAGGACACAGGCAGTTCAAAGAATGCAAAACCGTGCAGAGCAGCTTGGTGCAGATGCAATTGTTAATATGAGATTTGCAACATCTGCGATCATGGAATCAGCAGCCGAGGTTGTAGCTTACGGCACGGCAGTTAAATTTAAGTAGAAATTGAAGAATAAGTTTATTAAAGATTAAATTTGATGAAAAATTTACAAGATAATAGAACATCGCTTAATTGCGATATATCTCTAAAGATTAGGATTGGCCTTGCATTCGCAGGGCTTATATTGTTTATATTTGTCGCGTGGCAAATGATGGATGCTAATAGAGGCCCAACGGTATTTGATGATGCGATAAGGTTCAAATTTTATAACATTCGAAATGATAGGCTCACAACATTTGTTAAAGCAGTAACATATTTGGGGAACTGGCAGACAACAATTATCATAGCTGGGTTACTTATTTTGTGCAAAAAAACACGAATTAATCTTGGTGTTCCAGCGGCAATAATGGCAGTTATCTCGGTTGCAACATACAGTATATTGAAACTGCTTTTTAATAGACCAAGGCCTGACAGAGCACTTTGGCTTGTTGTGCAACACGATGCGTCTTTTCCATCAGGGCATTCACTGAATTGTTTGGTTTTCTATGGGACGATTTTTTATCTTATATTTACTGGAATTTATAGAACAAAATATCGCACTCCGATTCTAGTTTTTCTAGCTGTTCTAATATTTTCAATAGGCATATCTCGCATATATCTAGGGGTTCATTACCCGACAGATATAATTGGAGGATGGTCTTTGGGGATATTTTTGCTTATGTTATTCTCTTTTTGGGTAGATAGAAATAGTATAGTAAGTACTCGGATTGATGAGTAATGCTTTGAAACAGGGCTACCGCAATCCCGCTGGCTTTAGACGGTAGGTTAAGGTAGCCGAAATGGACTGACCAGTCAAATTAGAAATATGTTGAGTGTTAAATATAGAAATAAATTGATCATCCATATTTTTTAGATGGATAATTCCTTACTGGCTGTAAGGGATATTAACCATAAATATATTGTAGTAGGAAAGGAGATTTTATGATTGCTAAATCAATTGTTGATGCAATAGGGAAGACGCCTCTTATGAGGCTTGATAGATATGCTAAAGCTAGAGGTCTTGATGGTGCGAATATTTTTGGGAAGCTGGAGGCTTTGAACCCAACGGGTAGCGTCAAGGCGAGGGCGGCAGCATATATGCTGAAGGACGCCCGCGATGCGGGCGTCCTAAATGCCGGTGGTACGGTGATTGAGCCGACCTCAGGAAACACCGGCATCGCCCTCGCCGCAATGGCAACAGCCATGGGTTATAAGGCCATTATGGTAATGCCAGAATCAATGAGCAAAGAGCGTAGAGCTATGATAAGCGAATATGGAGCTGAGGTTGTACTGACTCCAGCTTCAGAGGGAATGCAGGGAACCTTAAACAAAACTGCCGAGCTCCTTGAGGATATGAATGCAAAGGAAAAAGGCAGCGCATTTTCTCCTGGACAGTTTGAGAATCATGCAAATAGCCTTTCCCATTATGAAACTACAGGTCCTGAGATATGGGAAGATTTGAATGGAAATATAGATATTTTGGTTGCTGGCTTTGGAACTTGCGGTACGATAGCAGGTACTGGCAGGTTTTTGAAAGAAAAAAATCCTGATGTAAAAATCATTGCCGTTGAACCTAAGAGTTCTCCGCTTGTAACCGAAGGTAAGGCGGGACCTCATAAGCTACAAGGGATAGGAGCTAATTTTATCCCTAAACTTATGAGTGATGATGTACAAAAAAATATTATTGACGAAGTGATATGCATATCTGACGAAGATGCTATTTCCGCCACTGGTATTTTGTCGAAAACTGAAGGATATCTTGCTGGAATATCATCTGGAGCTGCTTTGGTGGCTGCCGAGCAAATAGCTTCGAGGACAGAAAACGAGGGGAAAAACATAGTTGTAATATTGCCCGACGGAGGCGATAGATATATGTCAATGGGACTGTATGAGTAAGACATGTTATGTCAATGGGTCTGTATGAGTAAGACATGTTATCTCAATGGAACTGTATGAGTAAGATGTATTTTGTTGACACAGAAACGTTTGTAGCTATGGGGATGATTTGTTAGCAGAGCATGTTTTAATGGAATAACCATATATTGTTTGAATTTAATTGATTTTAATGGATAAAGACGGGTATATATGTTCATGACGGCAAAAGATTGTCGTTATGAAGGGCTGTTTTGCTTGAAAGTCTAAAGGGTTTTTAGTAGAATAGTAAATATATAGTAGCCAAGGTGATTTGGCATATTTTTAGAAGGAGGACTATGTTATGAAGAAGTATGAATGTGGAGCATGTGGATATATTTATGACCCGGCAAAGGGCGATCCTGACAATGGAATTGCACCTGGAACAGCTTTTGAGGATTTACCAGATGATTGGAAATGTCCTTTGTGTGGCATGGCAAAATCTGTTTTTGAGCCTGTTGAGGAATAGTTTGATATGAGTAACGTAATTTTTAAATTTAGTTACGGACTTTTTATTCTATCTGCAAGGGATGGTGATAAGGACGGTGGATGCATTATAAATACTGCCATGCAGGCAACGGCTGAACCGTTCAAGGTGTCCATTACATTAAATAAACTGAATTACACTCATGACTTGATTAAGAAAACAGGGAAATTCAATGTTTCTTTCCTAAGTGAGGATGCTGATTTTGATTTATTCAAGACTTTTGGATTCCAAAGTGGTCGAGATGTCGATAAGTTCGAAGGCTTTGACGGCTGTGAGCGTGCTGAAAATGGCATTTTTTATGTAACAAAAGGCACGAATGCGATGGTTTCTGTGGATGTTGAGCAGACGCTTGACATAGGTACTCACACAATTTTCGTGGGAACTGTTACTGAAGAAAAGGATTTGACTGATAAAGCTTCGTGCACTTACAACTATTATCAGAATTCTATCAAGCCTAAGCCTGCTGCTCAAAAATCAGAAGCTGGTTCGGAAGACGCTTCAGGTGATAAGTGGGTTTGCACAATTTGTAACTACATTTACGACCCTGAGAAGGGTGATCCTGAGCATGGCATACCTGCTGGGACAAAGTTTGAGGATATTCCTGCTGATTGGGTTTGTCCAATTTGCAAGCATGGCAAGGAAGTTTTTAAGAAACTGTAGAGTATCAGGTTGAAATCTGAGGCTTATAGCTTTCTAGGACAAAAAGTTTATAAAACCGCTGTAAAGATTGATTTTTTGGTCGTTGCAGCGGTTTTGTGTATCCAAAAAGTTATCGGAGAAACCCAAAAACTATTTGGATACCCTTATTTTAGTAGTTCATCAATATTTCGTTTTGAATACAAAAGTCTACGAACTTCCATAGTGTCGTCAATGACTACATAAAAAACAGAAAAATTTCGAACATTAATTCTGTAGTAAGGATGCCTGTAAGTCATCTTCAAATAACGGAAGAAAAGTTAATTTATAAGTTTGTTTGTTCATCTATTCTGCTCCTAGCTTTATCAAAGATATCAGATTTAGAAAGACGAATAGAAGATTGTGCCGCGAAAGCGTCGGCTTCATCAAGCTTTCGTTCAACATCATCTATAAGAGCAGAGTATTGTTCAACGCTCATAAGTACCATTGTTCCATAACCATTTTTAGTGAGGAACACTGGAGCATTTGAACCTATAACAGTTTCTTCAATTTCTGGGAATTTGTTTCTTAAGTCAGAAACTGGACGTATATTAATCATAGTATCAGCCTCCTTTTCTATCAAGATAATATCATAACTTTATCTTGATTGCAATAGGCGGGTGCGGCATGAATCTCTAACACAGGGGTATCTGAATCTCTAAACATAGGGTCGAAATAAAGCTATAAAAATCTATTCCTTTGTGAACGGGCGTGGGGTTTCATGCACAAAAAGCGAGGTTCAACTAGGGTATTAAAGAATTTAAAAATAAGGAGTGACGATTTGGCTTAAAAGTGTAACAAATAACAAAAAATAACAAAAAAATTACGGTCATTTTTAGAAAAACTAAATGCTAACCGTAATTTAAACATAATTTGAAAATTGAAAAAATTTATTGTTAGATATTTGCCTTATTATTTCCACAGTTTTTCAGGATAGAGTCCTTTATCTTTCATTGATTGCAATGCTGTAGTTACCATAGGCTTGTCTTCCTTGTATGTCATTCCGTACCATCTGTCCGCTGAGGATAAAACCTTAACTTTTGCAGAGCCGTCTGTTATCATCTTGTCGACTACAAAAGGCAAGAAATATTCAGCTTTTAACGGATCGGCTTTAAGCGATTTCTCTAGAAAAGCAGGGAAATTATCAATCATAGCTTGCATGAAAGATTGGGTGAAGCCCCAGAAATTCATTGAAACTATGGTGTCTGCTGAGAGTGGGATCCAGTTACCTGTTTCAGCGTCCTCATATGCAATGATTGAATCTCCAGTAGAGTTCATACTTGAGTCCCCCGATGTCCTCATACATCCATCTGTGCGACGCAGGATTTTGGTACGTTCAACTATGTCGTGGAGATAACCGTCATCACTTATTTGGCATACACCGCGAGCGACATGACCAGATTCTGACAGGGTGTTTGGAAGCATGTAACCAACCATAGCGAAGTCAGATATTTTGTCGCCTTGAGGAACCTCGTGTGAAATTTCGGAAGCACGAGAGTTATTGCCAGAACCTTTTGATGTCAATCCGTCTTTATCAGAATGATTTTTTGCTGATGAAACCTCCGATGAAGCCACCGATGAAAGAAAGTCATAAATCTGCACAAATGCACTAGGTCCGTAATAATCATCTGCGTTTATGACTGCGAAAGGCCCCTTGACGATATTGCGACATGTCATAACTGCGTGGCATGTGCCCCAGGGCTTTGTACGACCCTCAGGAACCTCAAAACCACGAGGCAAATCCGAGAGCTCTTGATACGCATAGTGTATGTTGAGGTGTTTGCCAGCGCGGTCTTTCAGGAGATTGTCAAATGCTTCACGGTGCTCCCTCCTTATTATGAAGACAACGTCCTCAAAACCTGCCATCATCGCATCGTAAAGTGAGAAGTCGAGAAGGATTTCGCCCTCAGGTGTTACAGGATCAACTTGCTTCAAGCCACCGTAGCGGCTTCCCATGCCCGCAGCCATTATGATGAGAGCTGGTTTTGTTATCTCGTTAATTTTACTATGTGTAGAATTCATATATATGTGGTCTCCTTAATATTGAATATTATTAAATCTTGCTGCTATTGTCTTTATTGCTATTATTTTTATTGTTATTACCTTTACTGCTATTATCTTTATTGCTATTGTCTTTATTGCTATTATTTTTGTTGTTATTACCTTTATTGCTATTGCTTTTTTTCATATTTTCACTTGCGACCGAAAGCATGAGCTTGATTCTGTTGAACTGGTTCACCTCAGAAGCAGAAGCGTCGAAGTCAATAGGCACGATATTTATATCATCATATCTTTCTCGTATCGTCTTAATAACGCCCTTGCCTGTAATGTGGTTAGGCAGACACCCGAAAGGCTGAACACAGATAATATTTTTAACCCCGTGCTCAATAAGGTCAATCATTTCGCCCGTAAGCAGCCACCCCTCGCCGTATTGATTAGAAAGACTCACAAAACGCTCAGCCCTGTCAGCTATTTTGTTGATATGCTCAGGGGCGGTGTACTTGGAATCTTGAAGCTCATTTCGCACAATTTTCCTGTAGTATTCAAAGTATTTTATGAGAGCGGCACAAAATAGTGCAGGTAGCAAGGACCCCGAAAGCTCTTGGTGTTTGTACTCCGGATTTTTGAATGAATACAACAAAAAATCAGTCAGGTCGGAGATTACGGCTTCGGCACCCTCTTGCTCAAGCTTTTCTATGAGGAAGTTGTTGGCCTGAGGCAGATATTTTACGAGAATTTCTCCAACTATTCCAACCTTAGGCTTCTTTTCGTCTGTAACATCAACCGATGAAAAATCCTCGATTATTGTTTTAACATTCTTTGTGAAAGTCTTGCGAGAGAAATCTGTAGAATTCTTTAAAAGCTCAATCCACTTGTCCTTGAGCGTGTTGCACGTCCCCCTAACCTTTTCGTATGGTCTTGTAGCGCATAGGCATCTTTGAATCAAATCGCCGTATTGAAGGCTGATTATAAGCCTTTTGGCAAGCTCCATGAGCTTTTTCTTAGGAATATTAAAGCCTGGATGCTTTTCTATGCCTTGAAAAGAAAGAGCAATAACTGGAACATGCCCATAGCCTGCATCCTTTAGAGCCTTCCTTATCAAGCCCACGTAGTTTGAAGCACGGCAAGCTCCGCCAGTCTGAGAGATTAGCAGTGAAAGATTGTCCGTGTCGTATTTTCCACTTTTGACAGCCTCGATGAACTGCCCTACAACAAACATCGACGGGTAGCAAGCGTCGTTATTTACGTATTTAAGACCCAACTGAATAACATCGGGACTGATGTCGTCTAGTATTTGAAGATTAAATCCTAGGTCATTTAAAAGTCCGGAAATCAGTGCAAAATGAATCGGGGACATCTGAGGCATCAAAATAGTGTGTTTTTTGCGATTCTCCTCCGTAAATAGAACTGGCCCATTGATTTCAGTGCTTTTCGCCTTACTTCTGGAGCGGTTTTCAATGGTTTCTATCAGTGAACGCATCCTGATTTTAACAGCCCCCAGGTTGCTCACTTCATCGATTTTGAGCAAGGTGTGAATTTTCCCGTAATGCTGCAAAATATCGTGCACCTGGTCAGTTGTTATCGCATCAAGCCCGCAACCGAACGAATTGAGCTGAACAAGACCGATATCTTTTTTGTCAGCCACATATTCAGCAGCACGATAGAGTCTTGCGTGATAAGTCCACTGGTCCAAAACTCTGAGAGGATTTTCTACGTCAAATTTTTGCGGGATTGCATCTAAAGTTAGAACTCCAAGCCCGAGGGAGGTTATTAGCTCAGGAATCCCGTGGTTTATTTCTTTATCTAGGTGGTAAGGTCTGCCGCACAAAATAACAGCTTTCTGTCCGTTTTGCTTTAATTCAGAAAGCGCCTTTTGCCCACGATTTCGCATTTCTGCCTTAAACTCATCCAGTGCAAAAAATCCGTTTTTGCAAGCCTTTTCAATTTCAATTTTTTGGATTCTAGGAAAAATTTCGTTAAGGCGTCTTGGTAGCTTCCTTCTGTCATTTAGCGATAGAAACGGATTAAGGAATTGGAGCTCATCAATTTCCATATTATTTTTGATAACCTCGGGATACCCACATACTACAGGGCAATTAAGGTTGTTTGTTTGCTTCTTAAAATTCTTTTGTTCATAGAAAATGGAAGGATAGAATATAAAATCGATATTCTCCTCCTTTGAACGTTTTTTCCTGATAAGATTTTCGATATGTCCATGAACAAGCTTTGCAGGATAGCAGGCAGTTTCTGAGGGAATAGTTTCAATTCCGTCCTCATAGGTGTTTCTTGTAGTTTCGTCTGAAAGTATGACCCTAAACCCAAGTGTAGTAAAAAACTGATGCCAAAACGGATAATTTTCGTAGATGTTTAGAACTCTAGGGATTCCAACAATGCCTCGCTTTGCTTGTCCTACAGTGAGGATTTCTCGATTGAATAGAAGCTCGTACTTTTCCGCAAACATATTAGGCAGGCTGTTTTCGCTACCAGCTGTTCCGTCGCTTATATTGCTACCACGTTCGCAGCGGTTGCCTGTGATATAGCGTTTTCCATTTGGGAAAATATTAATTTTGAGTCTACAGTTGTTGCTGCATCTGCCACAGTTTGCGTCGATGCTTTTGTATGTAAAGCTTTCGAGCTCTTCATACGACAAAATAGAGGATTTGACAGTACCAGCTTCATTAGGGCTTGTAGTGTCCGTGCCTTGGCAATCTGCAATTCTTATGCCAATAGAGGCTTCATGATGCTCTGCGGTTTGCAAAGTGTTAGTATTGTGAATTTCTTTGCGACCCGCATTATTGTTAGTGTTGCGGTTCGCAAGTTCCGTGCCATTGTTGTTCGCATTGCGGCCCGCAAGCTCCGTGCGATTGTTGTTCGTATTACGGCCCGCAAGCTCCGTGCCATTGTTGGCTCCTTGGTAGTTTTCAATGCCCGAGGCAGGGCTGGTGATCTGGTGGTCAGCAAATCCTGTGCGGATGCCGCCGTCGGCCTCTTTCGAATCTGCAATTCCCATGCCATTCTCAGGCGTCTGGATTTTTTTAAGTTGGTTTTGAGCTCGTCTTTTTGCAATTAGTGCAATTCCGAAGGCGCCCATTAGTCCTGAAATCACCGGACGCGTTACTTCCCTGCCTGTCAAATTTTCGAATGCTTTAAGTACAGCGTCCGAGAGGAAGGTGCCGCCCTGGACTACGATGTGCTCGCCAAGGTCGTCTGTGTTCCTGATTTTGATAACCTTCTGGATGGCATTCTTGATTACGGAATATGCAAGACCTGCGGCGATGTCTGCTGGGTCGGCTCCTTCCTTCTGGGCTTGCTTCACGTTCGAGTTCATGAAGACCGTACAGCGCGAGCCCAGATCGACCGGCCTGTTTGCGCTTAGGGCCAGCTCCGCAAACTGGGCGGCCGAGAGACCTATGCTTTTCGAAAAGGTCTCAAGGAAGGAGCCACAGCCGGAACTGCAAGCCTCGTTAAGCAGAATAGAATTGATAACACCATCCTGAATCTTCATTGACTTCATATCCTGACCACCGATGTCAATAACAAAATCAACATCAGGATCAAAAAACTTGGCAGCCTCAAAATGAGCAACAGTCTCAACCTCACCTGTATCAAGATTAAGCGCAGCCTTAATAAAATCCTCGCCATAGCCAGTAACACCAGCATAAGCAAAGTAGTTGTCTGGCGACTTGATTTCATATATATGCTTGATTTGATCGACAATTACGGAGAGAGGATCACCGCCATTGCTTGTGTAATACGAATAAAGTATTTTGTTGTCCTCAGAAAGCAATACGAGCTTTGATGTGGTTGAGCCAGAATCTATGCCAAGATACATCGGACCACTATACTTTTCAATATCCTCATACTCAACTGTGCTCTGGCTATGCCTAGTGCGGAAGGCTTCAAGCTCTTTGTCGGACTCAAATAAAGGCATAAGCACATTGCTTACACTCTCTTCATCAAAATCTTTTTCGACAATCTTTTTCAGTTCGCTAAGCTGCATTTCTGGTTCATCCATAGATGCTATCGCAGCGCCCTTTGCGACAAATATCTCCCCATCCTCTGGAGAAATTATTTCACTTGGCGTTAACCCAAGCGTTTCGACAAATCGTTTTTTAAGCTGAGGCAAAAAATGCAGCGGGCCGCCAAGAAAGGCGACATTGCCCTTAATTGGTCTCCCGCACGCAAGGTTTGAGATGGTTTGATTTACAACTGACTGTAAAACCGAAAGTGAAATATCTTCCTTGCTCGCCCCCTGATTTATAAGCGCTTGCACATCCGTTTTAGCAAAAACACCGCAACGTGAAGCGATAGGATATATTTTGTTCGATTTTTCGGCATAATGATTAAGCCCCACAGCATCTGTTTTCAGAAGTGAGGCCATCTGGTCAATAAAGGCACCTGTACCGCCGGCACAAATTGAGTTCATCCTCGACTCAACGGAGCCAGAAAAATATATAATTTTTGAATCCTCGCCGCCAAGCTCGATTGCGACATCTGTTTGATCGATGAAGGTTGAAATTCCGCGCGATAGCGAAATCACCTCTTGAATAAAAGGTATGTGGAAGTGCTTGTTTACATAAAGTCCACCAGAGCCAGTAACGCTAACGGTTATAGGACAATCGCCAAGCTGCTCATAGCAATCTCTAACAACATCCCTGACGGTTTTTTTTACGTCGGACATATGTCTTCGATATGTTTTATACAAAACATTAAAATCTTCATCGAGAGCGACAAGCTTAACTGTCGTCGAGCCAACGTCTAATCCTAAATGCACTGTCATATCGTATCTCCTTAATGATACATTATACACTATTTTTACAAATTTTATTCAATTTTTGAAATATTTTGTTTGCCTCTTTAATGAATATAGAAAATGGAAAAGTCCGTGATTAACCTAAAAAAGAAGACATTGTAATTTAAAAAATTCTGCCTAAACATTTTCAAAAGAGTTTCCTAACAAACTGGAGCATAATTTCAAGAATAATTTTCGCATTTACTATTGATATTTAAGAAAAGCTATCAGAAAAGTTAGTGTAAAATAATTGTGGGGTTTTTTAAGAAAATTAAATAGAGATCATATCCAAAGTGATACAATGATCAGAAAAAAATAGTATACAAAAATTGTATATTTTGTGATATAATAAACAAAATGGCTATACGAAGGGAGAATTATATGAACAAAAATCGAAATTCATTGATGGCAGGATTTTTAATTCCTTCTATCATTGGTATCATTTTATTCATGATACCTGTAAAGAAATCCTTCTTTGGAGCAACGGGTGAAGGCGCTAAGGACTGGACAATTATGGTAAAGATCCTCGCCGATATTATCAGTGGTGCAATTGGAAGCGTGCTACCTATTCTTTGTGTTATTATTGTTACGATTTCCGCAATTATGTCTCTTATAGCACTTGGAAAGCCTAAGTTTATCACTGAGAATCACCTGCTCAAGGATACATTTGCAACTACACCTATTTGGGTAGTTATTCGTGTTGTAGGTGCAATCTTTGCATGGCTTACTTACCTTGAAGTACAGGCTGGAGAGGAATATAGTGGTCCGCTTAACTGGATTACAAATCCTGATGACGGAGGCTTCGTTCTAGGAGACCTTTTGACAACGCTTGTTATTATATTTGCAATCGCAAGCTTGTTGCTTCCACTTCTTCTTGACTTCGGTCTACTGGAATTTGTAGGTGCACTTCTTACAAAGGTTATGAGACCTCTTTTCAAGATTCCAGGAAGGGCTGCTGTAGACTGCTTTACATCATGGATTGGTGATGGTACTCTTGGTGTAATGCTAACTTGTAACCAGTATGAAGGTGGTTACTATTCCACAAGAGAAGCATCAATTATAGCTACTACATTCTCAGCTGTATCAATCACATTCAGCATTGTAGTTTTAGCTCAGGTTGAATTGATGCAGTACTTTGGACCTTATTATCTCACGGTTTGCTTGATTGGTGTTGTTTGCGCAATCATATGCCCAAGAATACCACCTCTTTCACTTAAGAAAGATACATATTTGGTAAAGGGCAAGGCTATGGCAGAGACACTTCCAGAAGGATATAAGAGTTCAGCAGACTATGGTATTCATCTTGCTCTTGACAGAGTAGCTGAGCACCAAGGCGTTGGACAGTTCATGAGCAACGGTCTTAAGAACATGGTAGGTATGTGGTTTGGAGTTATGCCTGTTGTAATGTGCATAGGTACTTTGGCACTAGCAATAGCTAACAACACAGAGATATTCACATGGCTTGGAAAACCTTTCTTACCGCTTCTTAATGTCCTTGATATTCCTGAAGCTGTTCAAGCATCTAAGACTATGGTAGTTGGATTCACAGACATGTTTACTCCTTCTATTATTGCAGCTGGTACAGTTAAGTCAGAAATGACAAGATTCATCATTGCAGTTATTTCTGTAACTCAGCTTATTTATCTATCTGAGGTTGGTGGACTTATCCTAGGCTCAAAGCTTCCTGTAAACATCGGAGAGCTTTTCCTACTGTTCTTAGAGAGAACTATCATCAGCCTTGTTATCGTAGCTCCTATCGCTCACTGGATTTTCTAGTCTGAGTAGGCAAGAATACGAAATCAATTAATTAGAGATTTAGAGATATAGAAACTAATTAAAGTTAATTTTTAAACCATACGATATAGCCAAATCAAAACCCCGTCGTAAAAGTCGGGGTTTTGTGATATTTCTTGCGCTATGTAAACGGTTGATTTTTTATCTATTATTGATTAGTTTACCGATTTATGATAAAATAAACTCGAAATAAAAAGGTGGAAACCCACCCAAATTATTCCAGAGAGGTAGTTATATGATAATTAAACGAGATTATTATCTAAATAAAATTATAGATAAAAAAGAAAATGGTAGGATAAAGATTATTACAGGGATAAGAAGATGTGGGAAATCATATCTGTTATTTAATTTGTACCAAGAGTACTTATTGTCTAAAGGTATCAAAGAAAATCAAATTATATCAATTGCACTCGATGAAATAGATAATATTGAATATCGAAATCCATTTAGATTGAACGAATATATCAAGGAAAAAACAAAAAATAGAAATCAAACATACTATATTTTCATTGATGAAATTCAATTATCTATAGCAGCAAGAAATCCTTATGTGGATAGTAAAGAAGAAAATATAACTTTTGTTGATGTGCTTCTGGGACTTATGAAGCGTAGCAATTTAGACATTTATGTAACAGGCAGTAACTCTAAAATGCTTTCATCTGATGTGTTGACACAGTTTAGAGATCGTGGTGATGAGATACATGTAAATCCTCTGTCATTTGCAGAAGTTTACGATTTGCATGAAAACAAAGATTTGGCTTTTGAGCATTATACTATATATGGAGGTATGCCATATATCTATAGTTTAAAAAACGATGAGGAAAAGAATCAATACTTGAAGGAATTATTTAGGGAAACATATATAAAGGATATTCTTGAAAGAAATAACATACAAAATGAGAAGGAGGTACTTGAATTACTGCTTGACTTCACCTCTTCCGCCATTGGCTCACTAACTAATCCGACTAGACTTTCAAGAAGATTTTTGTCAGAGAAGCAAATAAAAATATCTTCCAATACAATTTCCAAATATCTTAGTTTCTTTGAGGAGGCATATGTTATATATCATGCCAACAGATATGATGTTAAGGGTTCAAGATATTTTTCCACTCCACTAAAATATTACTTTGCAGATATAGGTCTTAGAAATGCAAGATTAAATTTCAGACAGGTGGAAGACACACACATTATGGAAAACATCATCTATAACGACTTGCTTCGTAGGGGATACAATATAGATGTCGGTGTAGTAGAACACGATTTTAAGAAAGACGGAAACAGAAGAAAGGTTCAGCTTGAGGTTGATTTTGTTATAAACAAAGGACATCAAAGGTACTATATTCAATCAGCTTTGAATGTAGACAGTACAGAGAAAAGAGAGCAAGAAACGGCATCGCTTAAGAAAATAGACGATTCATTTAAGAAGATTGTGATTGTAAGGAGGCACATTATTCCTAAACACGATAATGATGGTATCTTATACATTGGAATAGAGGATTTTTTGCTTAATGAATCAATCATAGATTTATAAAAATATATAAAGCGGGAAAGCACATGGGGCGTAACTGCATTTAAGTAGAAATCACAGCAAAACTGCACCTGGATTCCTGTCAAAGAATATGCTTTTTGGTCCTGCATAAAGAGGAATACCATATGCAATTTCAACCTCTTCTGCATCAGGGGTCCCAGCCTTAACAAAATAGTCGAGTAGAACAGCAGCTCTGCCTGCGGAATACATTACACGGTTGTCTATGTGATGATTAGATGCGATGCTTACGGCAGAACCTACAGCAATGCCTAGATCGGTTATGTTAAACGCACATCGACCGTGATTTTTTCGCATTTCGCCACAAGTCGGAAATCCACACATCCCGCATTCGTTTAAGCCGAACGGCTTTTGTATAGAGCCCAAAATTACAACGGCATGTGAATTGTCGATGTTATTGCCATCTCTTAAAAAGAAAGGTAGGTCGTAACTATTTGCTAGCTTGCGCATCTTTTCGGCGAGTTTTGCTTTTTCTTCTCCAGTTACAACAAACCCCCTGATAGTATCTCGCCCACTACCCTTAGGAGCAGTTTTTGCAGCTGCAAGCATCAAGTCTGCGACTTCAAGAATGGCATCCTTTTCTGAATCTTTCATTTCCTTTAACATATCAGTTTTTTACTCCTTTTCGCTTTTCACAGTTTTTCAGAACCTACTATTTAAGTCATAGAAATATGAAATTCGCATTCACAAATAAAATCACTCTTTAATATCCCTATTATATCATCAGGACTAGAAAAAGACGATAGCAATTATTTTTTAGGGCTGTAATAAAGCTTTTTACAATATTTTGCTTGATCAGAGATATATTTTGTGATACAATCGTATAGCTGTATAGAAATAGACGCAAAGAGATATTTCAATTATATGCAATTATGCGGAGGGTACCAGACGGCACCTGAGCAGGAAAGAGGTGAGAAACATGAAGGAAGGAATCCATCCTGATTATAAGGAATGTAAAGTAACTTGCGCATGTGGTAACAGTTTTGTTACTAAATCTACCGAGTCTGAGATTAGACTGGACGTTTGCTCAGCATGTCATCCGTTCTTTACAGGACAACAGAAATTCGTCAATCGTGGCGGACGTGTTGAAAAATTCAAGAACAAGTACCACATCGACTAATAATTTTATAATCAGACTAGTATTTAAGGACCGCAGTAGCTTGCGGTCTTTTTTTTAGGGTAATTTTATGGTATAATATTAGGCTAGGAAATTGAAAAATGTATTGGTTTATGTACAACCGAATATGATTTAGTTGATAAATAATTTAATAACAGGGAGATAGAATGTTCGATAAACTGGATTTTATTTTAGAAAAATATGAGGAGCTGTCAAAAAAGGTTAGTGATCCGGATGTAATAGCCGATCAGCCTGTTTGGCAGAAGCACATTAAGGAAATGGGCGAGATGGAGCCTATTGTGAAAAAATATCGAGAATATAAGAGTGCAAAAGAGGGCATTGATGACGCTAAGGAAATCTTAGATTTGGAAGATGACGCTGAGCTTAAGGAAATGGCGAAGCTGGAGCTTTCGGAGCTTGAGGAAGGTATCGCAGAAATCGAGGATGAGCTTAAAGTGCTTCTTTTGCCTAAGGACCCTAACGACGAGAAAAACGTTATACTTGAAGTCAGAGCAGGTACGGGAGGCGACGAAGCTGCTTTGTTCGGGCAGGATCTTCTCAGGATGTATTTGAGATATGCTGAGCGTAATCGCTGGAAGGCTGAGGTGCTTGAAATCAACGATACTGGTATCGGTGGAATCAAGGAAGCGGTTGTGCTTATAAAGGGTAAGGGTGCATATTCCAGACTGAAATATGAGAGTGGAACCCACCGTGTTCAGCGTGTACCTGAAACGGAATCCTCGGGGCGTATCCACACATCGGCTGCGACGGTCGCTGTTTTGCCGGAGGTTGATGATGTTGACGTTGAAGTTAATCCAAATGATGTGAGGGTTGATGTTTACAGAGCTTCAGGTAATGGCGGACAGTGTGTAAATACAACCGACTCAGCGGTTAGGCTAACCCACGAGCCGACAGGGCTTGTTGTTACGTGTCAGGACGAAAAGTCTCAGATTAAGAACAAAGAAAAGGCTTTCAAGGTATTGCGTGCTAGGCTTTATGACCTGATGATGCAGAAGCAAAATGAAGAGATTTCGGCAGAGCGTAAGAGCCAGGTTGGATCAGGTGACAGGTCTGAGCGAATAAGGACATATAATTTTCCTCAGGGCAGGGTTACTGACCACAGAATTGGGCTGACGCTTTATAAACTCGAAAATATCTTGGACGGTGAGATAGACGAAATTATCGACGCTATGACAACGCATGAGCAAGCGGAGAAAATGAAGAACTTCTAATTGTGGTGAGATGCAGAGGGGTGTCAAACTGCTGCGAACTTATATAACTTGACGAGCTTGTTCATGACTTTCCAAGACTTACCGCAGTTTGTAGTGATTAAGAGGGCTTTTCCCAATTTGAATAGAAAACTTAAATAAACGAAAAGTTTGAAACAGATGAAGACGATTATTTTTAAGGATACAATCGAAGACATAAAAAAAGCTGGAGAGATTATCGCAGATGGCGGAATTGTAGCTTTTCCTACCGAAACAGTTTACGGTCTTGGTGCAAATGCGCTTGATGAAGAAGCGGTTAAAAAGATTTATAAAGCAAAAGGAAGACCGAGCGACAACCCCATGATTGTTCACATATCGCAAGTAAGCGATGTATACGATATTGCAGATATTTCGGAACGTAAAATGTCTGTGCAAGCGCTCGATAATTTCAAAAACTGTGCTGATGCTTTCTGGCCTGGACCTCTTACAATGGTGCTACCGAAGAAAGAAATTGTGCCCTTGACCACCACGGGTGGACTCGATACTGTCGCGATAAGGATGCCATCGCACAAGACCGCCAGGATGCTTATAGAATCTTCGGGATGCCCAATTGCGGCTCCGAGTGCAAATTTATCTGGAAAGCCAAGCCCTACCACGGCGGAACATACCCTTGATGATATGGATGGCAGAATAGATGCGATTATATGTGGCGCTGATTGCCAAGTTGGTATTGAATCGACTGTTGTGGATATGAGAAAGGATGAGCCTGTCATTCTAAGACCAGGGCGAATAACTGCTGAAGATTTATCAAATGCAATCGGTGGAAAGGTTCTAATTCATCCGTCGCTAAAGATAAGCGATTTATCACGAAAGAATGCAGATGTGTCACAAAAGAACGGGGATATGTCGCAAAAAAATATAGATATGTCACAAAATATGGTTGCAAGATCGCCTGGGATGAAGTACAAGCACTACGCTCCAAAGGCGGAAATGCAAGTTTTCATATCCGACACAAATGACAGAGCAAAAGCCTTGGAAATGGCTGAAAAAGAGGCCAATCGCTTAAAGGCGATGGGACAAAGAGCAATCATAATCTCGTTTAAGGACGGGCTTGAGGCGGCGCACGATCTTTTTCGCAGACTGCGAGATGCGGATAAGGCTGGCTACGATGTAATCTTGGCTGTGGGTGTAAGCGATGACGAAAATGACGGGGTAGGATTTTCTGTTATGAATAGAATGCTGAAATCCGCAGGATATAATGTGAAGAAGGTATAAAATTCAAGAATAGGCGAAAAGTCACAAGAATATGAAAGGTCTGAAGAAGAACGAGCGGAGAAAAAGTCAAGAAGGTCGTGGAAGGACGATTAACAGAAAAAGTTAGAAATATATTTAAGTATCAGGAAACTCAGGAGGGGCAGTTATCAAAATGATTATAGCAATGGCAGCCGATCATGGCGGTTTTGAACTGAAAAACAAGGTAAAGGAACATCTAAGGAATAAGAAAGATGAAAATGGCGAAAACTACAAAATAGTTGACCTCGGCACAAATTCGCCAGAGTCAGTAGATTATCCGCTGTATGGCAAGATGTGTGCCGAAGCCGTGGCTAGTGGAAAAGCCCAGTTGGGACTAGTATTTTGTGGCTCGGGAATTGGAATTTCGATTGCTGCAAATAGGGTAAAGGGCGTTAGATGTGCCCTTGTGCATTCAGTAGAACTTGCAAGACTTGCTAAACAGCACAATAATGCGAATATGCTCGCGATGGGAGGAAGATTCACCGATCCAGATCTCGCCTTGGAAATGGTCGATGCTTGGCTGTCCGAAAAATTTGAGGGCGGAAGACACGACCGAAGAATTGCAATGCTTGAGAAATAGTCTTAATAATTTAAATTTAGCATAAAAATCTATGATTAATATTTGTCGGAGGAAGAGGAAAACTATGGGAAAAGTATATGTATTTGATCACCCGTTAATTCAACACAAAGTGTCTTTGATGAGGGACAAGAACACAACCGTTAAGGAGTTTAGAGAGCTTGCGACTGAGATATCGACATTGATGGGATATGAGGCCACTAGGAACCTGCCACTTGAGGAGGTTGAGGTTGAAACTCCTATCTGCAAGACCAAAACGATGATGCTAAAGGGTCAGGACATCGCGATTGTGCCTATTTTGAGGGCGGGTCTAGGATTTGTTGACGGAATGATGAATCTCGTGCCGAATGCAAAGATTGGACATGTTGGGCTTTATCGAGATCCTGATACTCACCTTCCTGTTGAATACTATTGTAAATTGCCCGTTGACATTGAAAATAGACAGACCTTTGTCGTTGATCCCATGCTCGCAACAGGTGGATCGGCAGTTGCAGCGATAGATTTTATCAAGCAGCGCGGAGGAACGCATATTGTGTTTATGTGCTTGATTGCGGCACCGGAGGGAATTGAAACTCTTCAGAAGGCACATCCCGACGTTGACATTTATATCGCTTGCAAAGACGAAAAACTTAATGAGAATGCATATATTGTTCCAGGTCTTGGTGATGCCGGCGATAGACTTTACGGCACAAAATAGGCTGTTCTCATGGCAGAACGGCTTGCTTCAACGGCAAATCGGCATGTAGGCACAATGGTTTGCTTCAACGGCAAAATCGGCATGTGGACACAATCGTTTGCTCCAACAACAAAATGACCAGCCACCACAAAATATTTTGTTTTGCCACATACGGCGAGGTAAGTCTTGGTAGTGGGACCAAACCATATGAAGCATATAAGGCATACAAGTTGTATCGGAATAATCTTGAGCGCAACTTGAGTATTTCAACTGAGTAAATTTGTAAGAGGTAGATGTATAATGAAAAAATTAATTCCGGATAATGTGAGTGATAAGACTAACGTTTTCGACGTTTTAAAGGAGAGAGGATTTATCGAGCAGACAACGGATGAGGATGCGGTTAGAGATCTCTTAGCTAACGAAAAAATCAAATTTTATATTGGATTTGACCCGACTGCTGATTGCCTTCACGTAGGGCACTTCATGCAGGTCATAATAATGATGTATATGCAGAAATACGGGCATACGCCTGTGGTACTCATCGGAGGCGGAACTGGCATGGTTGGAGACCCCTCGGGACGTACAGACATGCGTAAGATGATGACACAAAAGACAATAGAGGAGAACTGCAGAGCTTTTGAAAAACTTTTTGAAAAATTCCTCGACTTCGATGATGAGTGGAAGTATGAGGGAAATAACGGAGTTTACAGTCCAGGGCACGAAACAAAGACACCCGAACCTGGCAAAGCAGTTTCTGTCAATAACGCCTCTTGGCTCTTGCCCTTAAATTATATTGAATTTGTAAGGAAGATAGGTACGCACTTCAATGTAAACACAATGCTCAGAGCTGAATGCTTCAAACAAAGAATGGAACAGGGGCTGTCATTTTTCGAGTTCAACTACATGCTGATGCAGTCATATGACTTTATGGTTATGGCAAGGGATTTTGACGTCAAGATGGAATTTGGCGGAAATGATCAGTGGTCAAATATCATAGGTGGTGTCGATTTGGCTCGCAAGGAAGCTGGAAAAAAGGTTTACGGTATGACATTCAGCCTTCTAACAACAAGCGAGGGCAAGAAAATGGGAAAAACTCAGAAAGGTGCTTTGTGGCTTGATGCTGACAGAACATCCCCATATGAATTTTTCCAGTACTGGCGTAACGTAGCCGATGCGGATGTTAATAAATGCCTGAGAATGTTGACTTTCCTACCTATGGACGAGGTAAACAGATTGTCCGCGCTTGAAGGTGCTGAAATTAACAAAGCAAAGGAAATTCTTGCCTTTGAGATTACCAAGCTTGTTCACGGCGAGGAGGAAGCAAACAAGGCGATGGAAGCTGCACGTGCAGCATTTTCATCAGGAGGGCCATCTGGCGTAGCCATGGCAGATATCCCAACTACAACTATTAATGCGTCAGAGTTTGGCGGCGAGGGTGTGGGTCTTGTGAATCTTTTGAAGCAGGTTGGACTTGTACAGTCAAACAGCGATGGATTTAGGACCATCGAGCAGGGCGGCTTATCTCTAAACGGCAACAAAATACTTGAGAAGCGCTACATGGTTACTAGTGCTGACTTCGACGACGGCGTGCTTGTAATAAAGAAAGGCAAGAAGAAGTATCATAAGATTGAAATTGTAGGCTAGTTAATCAAATTTAAATTAGCTTTGTAATTAAAATGCGATTCAAATTAAATCTGAATCATATCGAAATCATATTGTCAAATGTCTTGCACGATATTAACGGTTCGTATATAATTTTAGTATGGATATTTTAAATAGAGAAATTGCAGAAATGATAAAGGAATACATTTAAAATGTAAATCAAAGAAATGAAATGCTAGAATAAAGCAAATAAATAAAATAACATAAGAGATTTAATAAAAAGATTAAAATAGAGTGTATGGTGAAGTAGGAAAACCAGTGAGATTCTGGTACAGTCGCCTCTGCTGTGATGTGGACGAAGGATATATTCCATTGCATTTGCAAGAAGGGTATCCCGAGAATGAAGTTAAGTCAGAAAGCCTATCAGCATACAGATGTAATATTCTTGGGACGAGGGGATTGTACTTTATTTGATGCTTGGAATAAATTCCAGCTAAAACCAACTAGTGGCAACCCTTCGGGGTTGTTTTTTATTGCAACGGAGTAACACTAACATTGAGAACATGAGGATTTTACGACCATTAGGAATGTTGAAAACACTAAAATTTTTGGGGATGACTTAGGAGAGAAATGGAAAATAGAAGAAAATTGAAAAAGCGGGTGTACATATCCTTGAAACGTCTGATATGCGTGTCTATGATAATAGCGTTTGTTTTGTCGCTTGCTTCCTGCGGCAACAATAATGATTGGCAGGAGCAGAGGAAAAGCACTGCAAAGTATTTATTACAGCAGATAGATGACGGCAGTCTTCCTATTGAGGATAGCGAATGGGCGTTAATTGGAATCAAAAATAGTGATATAAAATTAAGCAGAGAACAGCTTGACAACTATTATGATGCTGTGAGGGCAAAGGTCAAATCGAAAAAAGGCGTTCTCTCGGAAGACTTTTATACCGAATATGCGCGAACATCCTTAGGTGTGTGCTTGGCGGGAAAAGACCCTAAAGCAGTTGAGGGATACAATCTCATAGAAAAACTAAATGATTATGAGGTTGTGCTTGATCAGGGCGTGAATGCGAGCATATATGCGCTTATCGCTTCGAACTATTGTGGATATAAGTTAGATGAAGCTGCTGAGGGCAAATATCTTAGCGACATAGGTGCGTCATTTGAGGATGGTGGAGAAGCAGTTTCGAGCAAGGTAGCAATGGATTATTGCGGAATGGCGCTTCAGGCTCTTGCATATTACAAGGATGATAGCAACCAAAAAGCGACAATTAACAGAATCTATGATTTGATTGAAAAAGAAATAAAAAAAGGTAAAAACGGCGTAGACTTAGGTAGCTGTGAAAGTATTGCTCAGGTAATTCTAGGGCTTTCTGCAATGGGAGTAGACATTGAAAAGGATAAGCACTTTATTAAGGATAAGGAAACTCTGATTGACGGAATGATGAAATATGCAGAGGACGATGGATTTGCACACATCAAGGGCAAGCCGGTCAACCTGTTAGCATCGCAGCAGGCTCTCATGGCACTCGACTCTTTTGTGCTGGCAAAGGACAATAAGCTGTTAATGCCGAAAAATGTGAAATAAATCGCTAAGTTGTGAAATAAGTCGATAAGTATGGAAAGGTAGTTAAGGGGAAAAAATATGGAAATGAAGGATAAGAATTATACTGCTAAGCTCAGAGAGGTAGCGGGCGAGATAAACAAAGTAATCGTCGGCAAAGAGGATATAGTTGAGAAAGTGCTAATGGCGATTTTGTCTGACGGTCATGTTTTGCTTGACGACATCCCTGGAGTGGGTAAGACTACACTCGCACTGGCGATAAGTAAAACTCTCGGGCTTGAATTTAATCGTGTCCAGTTCACGCCGGACGTTGTGCCATCGGACATTACAGGATTTTCGATGTATAACAAGGAAACAGGCAAATTCGAATATAGACCTGGAGCAGCGATGTGCAACTTCCTATTGGCTGACGAAATCAACAGAACATCGAGCAAGACGCAGTCCGCACTCCTTGAGGTTATGCAGGAGGGGAAAATAACAGTAGATGGTGAAACAAGAAAGGTTCCGTCGCCATTTGTTGTAATTGCAACGCAGAACCCATTTGGCTCAGCAGGAACGCAGCTTTTGCCGGAAGCACAGGTCGACAGATTCATGATTCAGCTGTCAATGGGCTATCCAACTCCTGAGGAGCAGGTCAGAATTATGGAGGAGCGAAATGGCAGAGAGCCGCTTGACGAGGTACAAAATATCATTACTGCCGAGGAGCTTGGCGAGCTGAAGCGAGAATGCGAGGACGTGCATATAGATACCAAAATAACAAAATATATCGCAGATTTAGTTGAAACGAGCAGACATAACAGATATGTTAAGCTGGGACTTTCACCTAGAGGCGCTATCGCAACGATGAAAATGGCTAAGGCTTTTTCTTTTATGAATGACAGAGATTATGTGACGCCGGAGGATGTAAAGGCTGTTTTCCCACAGGTGGCTACACATAGATTGATTTTGAGTGCAAAGGCACAGATGGAGAACAAAACGAAGCAGGATGTAATCGATGAGATTATTTCGGCATCACCTGCACCGCAAATTTATGATAAGGAGATAAAATTTGCAAAAGTTAAGAAGTAAAAAATCGATAGTTATCATAGCAGTATTTTTGATATCACTCATCAACTTCCTTATAATGCCGCATTATTATTCAGCGATACCACTTCTTTTGTTTGTAGCCTTGATGCTTTGTGGCGTGTTGAGCTTGCTAGTTATAAGGGGAGATGTTGATTCAAATATCAGGTTAGCATATAAGCAGGGCGAGGATAATTGCCTTAGAGCTGATATTGAAATCTATAATAAGGGTGTTTTGCCGAAAATTTCTCTGAAAATAACCGTGGCGATATTGAATATGCTAACAGGCGAGAAAAAAACTGAGGTTGTATATATGTCGATAGGTCCAAGGTCGAAGAAGATAACCTCAATCGATATGAATGCAAAGCTTTCAGGATGCTATCGCATTAGCATAGAAGGCCTCGAGTCGGCGGATTTGCTGAATGTCTTTAAAAGAAACCTAGCAATTCATTCTCGTAAGGAAATAGAGGTTTTTCCGAAGCTTGAAGCAATCGAAATAGGGAGTAACGTATATAGCTCATTTAACATAGAGAGTTTTCAATATTCACAATTTAAAATTGGAAATGACCCTGGCGAAATAAGGGGCGTAAGGGAGTATCAGATAGGAGATAATCCTAAGCACATCCATTGGAAGTTATCGGGGAAAATGGAGGACATAGTTGTCAGGGAACTCGGGTACCCTGTCGAGAATGATATTTTGTTAATGCTTGACTACGCACAGCTTGATGATGAGAAAGCGGCGGACAAGAAAATGTCTATTTGTTTTTCGATATCTCAGCGCTTGCTCGAAAAAACGATAGTACACAATATCGGTTGGTATGACAGAGAGGAAAAAACTTTTTGTATAAGACCAGTTAAAAATACTAGCGACCGAGATAATATTATGAAAAGGCTTTTGAGGAATCAGATGCTAAACGAGGAGGTATCCACGATAAGGCGCTTTATATCTGAAACCGAAGTGAATCAGAGAGTGTTCTCGCACTATCTTTATATTAGTGATGATGATAGAGATTTGGAACAGCTTTTAGAATATGGAGAATTGAATGTCTTTGGAACAAAAGAAAAAAGACTTGATAATACAGAGGGTATATAGCACTGCAATCGCAATCTTACTCAGCGTGGGTATGTGCGCTTGTCTCCTTGACATATTCGGAATAGGTTTTCAACCGGGGGACGCATTCAAGGGTGGCTACAGAGGTGGCTTGCTATACCTATGGAACAGCTTTGCGGATTTAAAGGGGAATATGGATTACACACTTATCGACAAATTCAAATTTGCCAGTGAAAGTGGAGGCTTATTCATAACGATTACAGCGATATTATTATTCCTCATGTCGCTTCTGGTGCTAAAAAGTAGACGCTATGCGCCTTTTCTCATATATGTCGTACCTGTTGTAATTTTGCCTTTTGTAGTTAAGCTCGGACCACAGGCCTTAAGCATTTTAATCCTTAGCAGTGGTATTTTGCTTGGGATTCTGAGAATTAAATTCAAGGACAATATGTCAATTTGGCAATTCGTCTCCGTTGGACTTATAGCGCTTCTTGTATTTGCTATATCAGATGCTTCGCTTGTAAAGGGCAAACTATATAATCCACCCGTATCTGCGGATTTAAACAAAAGGCTTGAACAAAAGGTGAAAACGCTAAGATATGGCGAAAATCCTCTGGGCGAGGGCAAGCTAAATAAGAAAAGCAGGGACAAAATATCAGGCTCCGCTATGGAAATAACGATGACAAAGCCTGAAACGATGTATCTAAGAGGATATGTCGGGGAGAAGTACAATCAAGGCAAGTGGGAGAATCTACCTGCGAGAGAGTATTACCACAAGCTACCGCTTACTGAGAGCCTTAAGGGTTTTGATTTCAACCCCTTAACACAGCTTTCGAGGGTTGCGATTTTAGAGAATGCTGGCTCTGAAGTGTCGGAACAATCAGACAAAGCGTCGGCATCAAAGTCAGCTCCTAACTCAAAAACAAGCTCAACGTCAGATAAGAAGGCAAAGTCCAATTCGGAATCAAAGCCAAATCAAATCGAGATAAGAAATAAGGATGCTTCATCGCTATATGTTTATCATCCATACGAAATAAAAGAATTTGACAGCATCGAGGATATTAAGAATTGGGGCGACAGCTTCCTGACAGGCGAGAAATTTAATGGAGCTAAGAATTACAAATATGAGGCTACAGACGGACAGACAAAAAAATGGACAGAGAGCTATGGGAAGCTATTCACTATGGAGGATGTGTCCCAAGACGAAGTGAAATCTCAGCTGGACAAATATTTTGTTGCAGAGAGCTATAGCAATGTGGACATATATGAGAAATATATTGAATTATCGACTAACGATGTTCTGGCACTGCAACCTATTTTGGGCGAGCCGAAGGATCCGAAGCGTGAGCATATGGGTTACAAGGACGCAATCAATCGGGTGCAGAGCTACTTCAAGGATAATGCGGTATATACGGAAAAGGGCGGAGCTGAAAAGACGAATGCTGAATTTGTAAAGAGCTTTTTGGCAGCACCTAAGGGCTTTGACAGTCAATTTGCGAGCATCGCTACGCTCATGTTCAGGTATTATGGGATACCGGCGAGGTATGTTGAGGGGTATGTTGTCGGGCATGATGATGTATCGAAAATGATTGCAAGTAAGCCATATGACCTGCCACTTAAAAATGCACACGCTTGGACTGAAATTTATGTGGACGGATATGGCTGGGTGCCTGTCGAGGTTACCGAGAAATTTGCGGAAATGGTGAGCCAGCCTGACCTAGAAAAGGGCTTGGAAAACGACACTACGTTAAACCCTTATGACAAACCGGATCCACCCGAAAGACCGAATAAAAATAATCAGGATGAGGACTATTCAAGTCTGCAACAGACAAATTATCTGCCTCTGTGGATAGCACTCTTTATATTGGCTTTAGTTCTTGCTTTTGTTCTCTACAAAATAATTCTCATATTCCTTGGGAAGCTCAGTTGGCGTAGAGCGTTTAAGCAAGAGGATGTGAATGGTGGAATTAGTGCGATATACCAATATATATCTCTTAAAAATTTCCAGCCGACAGAAAAGGCTATTGAGATAGGCAACAAGGCTTCGTACAGCTTGAGCAGGTGCGATGAGGGCGAAAGAGCTTATATGCTTCGCCTACTTAGAGAGTTGAAAAGAGGAAGCAGGGCGAAGATGTTTTCGAAATTTAAAAGGCATTAAATGAGAACAAAGTAATTTACAAAAGGGTTCAAAGAGATTTAGAAATGGGTTCACCGTGATTTACAAATGGGTTCAGAGAAATTAATAGATATAATCAAATGGGAAAAAGGAGGTTCAAATATTGGTTGTATGCGTTATTGCAGGATTCTGATAGGAGGGCATTTAAATGGATAAGCTAAGGCGAATAAGTAAACAAAATAAAATCCTTGTTGTCACGGCTCTATTTGTGATAGGGCTTCTCTTTGTTTTGCCAATTACACTCATAAAAAACAGTGAGACCATGAAGAGAAGCTCCGTGATAGACGGAGAGAACGATTTAAAATCTCAGGTGCTAGTCTACGGCAAGGACTACCAACTCCATTATGAAAAAGAGCAAGAAATAAAGGAAAAAATGGAGAAGCGTGCTGAAATACTTGAGAAAAAGCGCGAGGAGGAAAAGAAACTAGAGGTTCCACCGAAAACTGCCCAGGAAATTATTGAGAAAATCAATGAGGAAAAGGAGCAGATAGAAAACAACGACAAGAAAGATAACAACCCAAAGGATGAGAATGCGGGCAAGGATGAGGGCAAGGAGCCACAGGATAAGCCGTCAGGTGGTGACGGTGGCAGTACAGGTGGCGATAAGCCTCCGCAGGGTGAGGATAATCCGCCTGAGGATGACGACGACTTTGATAACATGGACAATATCAAGCATTGGGAGGGCGATCCGAACAAACCACCTCCTGCAAATGTCGATAAGGACATGATTACGCCTTGGGATCCGATAATAACGACGAATCTAAAAAATAGGAGTAATTACGCAGGCTGTGTTGCTAATTTCAGGATTGATTATAAGAAGTTTGACGGTTCATACTTCAGATTTCCAGGTAAGCTCAGGGTTTATCTTAATGGTAGCGAGGTATATGGAGATGTCGAACAGCGTGATCCAGGTGGTGAATATGGATACGGCAAGGCTAGGAATTATAACCTCAATCTAAAAGAGGGTAAGAACTATGTCGTAATAATAGCCAGAGATGAAGACGGCTTCTATTCTGAGAAAAGATTTATAATCTATGGTAAAAAGGATTTGAAACCTCAGGAGGATGAGTATGTCAGCTTCACCTTTTCATTTGACTTATCCAACATAGGAAAAGGAGTGCAGATTCCGAAACAGACATTTAAGGTAAGAAAGGGAACGGTAGTATCAAAAGCCGTTGTAGATATATTGACTTCAAAAGGATATATCGTAAAGTTCGACGGAGTGACTGATGCAGCGGGATTCTATTTATGGGGACTTGAAAAGCCTGGAATAACCTCAGGCTGGTCGCTAACGGAAGCACAGATAAACTGGCTTCAGGGGCTATCAAGTCTAAATTGGGATTATGATAATGATAAACCTGAGGCTTTGAATCCGGACGCTCTGTACCACAAAGATATAGCGAGGTGGTCAGGGTATATGTGGTACTTAAATGGCCAATATGTCAATTACGGACTATCGCAAACCGCACTTCAAGAGGGGGACACTGTGTATTTCTGGTGGACAAACCATATGGGTGAGGATTTGCCGGGCACGCATAATTGACAAAATCCTAATTGATAAGAACCGAATGGAGATAATCCAAATTGATAAAAAGCGAATGGGGATAATCCTAATTGATAAGAATCAGAAGGACAAAATCCAAATTGAGAAGAACCGAATTGGCATAGTCTGGATTGACAAGCTTCGAATATATTTAGTTCAATCTAATGACGATAATTGTAACATAGGTAAATTGAGAGGAGAATGAGGAAATGAAAGGTATTACGAGGAAAAGTCTTGTTGGCTTTATGTCTTTATGCCTTGTTATGGCATTTACATTTAGCTATTTTGTTCCTGTTAGCGCACACGATGCTAATGTAGGCGAAAAAGGCAAGGCGACGGAAAAGGCAAAGCCGCAAAAAGCTAATGGCACCTTTAACCCGATTAAGGTAACTGTCAGGTTTGAGGACGTGAACAAAACAATACTTGAGCCGGTAGAGGTTACTATAGATAAGCTCTTTGTTCAAAAGGGTGACGGCTATTGGAGCGATGCAGAGTTTGATAAGCCTGTGGCATTCTTGGCAGTGCAAAAGGCTGCTGAAAAGCTGGGCTTAAACACAAACAATAAAGCGCAGTTTGATTGCGGAGAAGGTGGCAAAGAGAAAATTGCGAAATTAGGATCGGGTTGGGAATCTGAAGATTTCAAGTTGATTGTAAATAATAAGACAGCAGATGATGGAATAGGCAAGCAAGTGCTTAATGCCGGCGATGAAGTGCTGATTACATCTTATGAAGATTTTATGTCTCCGATAACTTTCTTTGAGCAGAAGCTGTATGAGAATGTAAAGGCTGGTGATACGGTAAAATTCAAGCTGCTATATAGGGACGCCTTTGGCGGTGATGACAATCCGGCAGATGACGCTACACTGGAAATCGACGGAAAGCCACTTACTTCGTACAAGACTAATTCTGACGGAGAGGTAGAATACACATTTAAAGAAAAGGGAGTATATCACATTTCTGCTACAGGCGAAATAAATGGTAGTAAGTTCATCAGACCCTACGCGAAGGTAATCGTAAAAGGGGTTGCTCCTCAGGATGACAAGTTTGATGTAGAATTTATAACTGGTGACGGTTTCCCTAAGATAAAGACTGAGAAAATCTACAAGGGCGAGCCGGTTTCTGAGCCGAAAATGGATGAGCAGGTGACTGTAAAGGGACAACTGTACAGGTTTAAAGGCTGGTACAAGGATGAGCAGTTTAAAACAAAATGGGATTTTGCGAAGGATAAGATTACTGAAAACACTAAAATTTACGCAAAATATGAGAAAGTGCCTAAGAGAACTGTTAAATTTAAGCTTGTCGAAAATTATGACGGAGTGGCAGTTCCTAACGATGTGATAGTAAATGACGGAGATAAGGTTATCCACAACGATATCAAATATCCGGGCAAGGATGTATACTATGCTGACAAAACAGTTTATCCGTTTGGTTACGCATTTGATGGCTTCTATGCTGACAAGGAATGCAAGACTAAGTGGCAGTTAAACACTCCAATCACATCAGACCAGACCGTATATATTAAGTGGATTAAGGACAGATATTTCCCTAAATACAAGGTTATTGCTGTTCCAGGAGGCAAGGAATTACCTGATGAAATGAGAGAAATTCTGGAGAACAAACCATCAACCTCATATAGTGGGTATACTCGTGGAGAAACGATGGTTTATTGGAAGGATTTGAGCGCATATACATATGGCGATGATTCTCATACATTCACAGGGAAAGAAGAGGGCGTATGGAAGACTAAGAATCTTAAACTCGGGAAATATGTGGAAAGACTTCCTGAGACAGGAGAAATCAAGCCAGAGGATGTAACGATTACACACGAGGTTGAATTTGTTCCTGTGTACTGGGTCGATTTTGATGTTGACGGGGCAAGCATTAAGGATAATCTGAAACGACAGTCAAGATATTATGATAAAGGAGACAAGGTTAATAGAGCCTTAACAGAGTCTGAGGAAGATCTTCCTGAGAGAAAAGGATATAGATTTGTAGGTTGGTATAAGGACGCAAAAAGAACTCAGAGGTGGGATTTCGAAAATGACACCATACAGGCTGATACGACCCTTTATGCGAAGATGATTCAAGTTAATAGCGATACTCCTTTATACAAGGTTGAGTTTGTGCTTAATGGTGGAAAGCCAACGGCTCAAAGCAAAGACAAGGTGAAGCCATTAGTTTTAAACGAGGGTCAGAAAATTCCGGATGAGCCTACCTATGATGATGTTAAAAGACCAGGCTATTATTTTGCGGGCTGGTATAGGGACCCTGAATTTAAGGATAAGTGGAACTTTTACTATGATAGAGTATCTGCGGATTTCGGTGGCAAACTATATGCGAAGTGGGTGAGAGCCGTGAATTATCAGCCAGAGTTCTTTAATGTAGAATTTAAGGATGTTAATGGCAAAGAAATTGCAACAAAACAAAGGATTGAGATAGGGGATTTCCTCTCGATGCCAGTTATCGATAAGACAAAGTATACGCTGAAAAAAGGTTGGTATAAGGATAAAGACCTCACAAAAAAGTGGGACTTTAAAGAGGATGTCGTTGCAAAGGATATGACGTTATATGGGGAGGTTGAGGAAAAAACAAGCCCTGATCCAGGCACCAAGCCAGACCCTGGCGAAAAACCTAGTGTAGATAAGCTAGATGTCGTTACAGATGATAATAACAACACTGTCGTAGCAACAGGTAGCAAAGTTGTATATACCAAGGGAGTGTCAGACAAGGCGGTATATAGGATTAAAGGCAAGAATTTGACTGTTGATGACTTAAATGGCGTTCAAATAGATGGCAAGGATGTCGAAAAAGAGAATTATGTAGCTGAGAAAGGAAGTATAAAAATTACATTTAAGAAGTCTTATGTGGATTCTCTAAGTCTTGGCAGTCATGATATCACCTTTAATACGAAAAAAGGCATAGCGAAGGCTGAGCTTGTTATTAAAGACAAATCTCAGGTAAATTCAAATAGTGGCATGAACAAGGGAAACACAGCAAAGACGGGAGATAATACGAATTTTGCTGGATTTGCTGGACTTTTAATCGCTACAATGGGAATATATGTGAGCGTAAAGAGGAGAAAAATTTAATTTTCTGCGAAGCGATTGCGAAGTGGAATGTGAATTTAATTTAATGATTAATAGAATCTATAATTGCAATACCCTAAATTAGCTTTTGGGTATTGCAATTTCTATATTTATGATATATAATGACTGTCGCGTTGTATTTTAGATTTTAAAAGAGATTTTAAGATATGATTTTACAACGAAATTCGAATCCCGTAGCTAGAGGTCGCCAGACAACGGAATGTGTCAAAGGCTTAATGTCTCGCGGTTTATGGGCTAGAAATTAAATATTTTTAGAATGCCGACCAGGATGAGAATGCTTTTTATATGAGGATGTTAAACTTCCCCACGAGCTTCATCTCAGTAGGCAGAACCGAAAAGCATCCATCTTTAGCAAAGCAGAGCTCACAACGAGCACGTCTTAATGGGTAAATCATATAATAGATTAAATCTGATAGGTAAATCCTCTATTATAAGATGTCCACTCAGCTAAGACAGCTTGCATGTTCGTAAAACAGCTCAGCGGAGTCAACTGTTTTGTGCGATGGAGATGGAAACCAGTAGGTGGAAAGGAAAGGTAAGATAATGAAATCATTTATTGCAAAGCCTCATGAAGTTGAGCGCAAGTGGTATGTGGTTGACGCAGAGGGTAAGACTTTGGGAAGAATTGCTTCTCAGGTTGCAACGATTCTTCGCGGTAAGAACAAGCCGACTTTTACTCCTCATGTTGACTGCGGTGACTATGTGATTGTAATCAATGCTGATAAGGTTGAGGTTACAGGTAAGAAGCGTAAGGAAAAGGTTTATAAGCACCACACAGGTTATCCAGGTGGACTTAGAGAGACTACTTTTGACAAGTTAATCGAAAAGAAGCCTGAAGAGGTTATCAGACATGCCGTTAAGGGGATGATTCCTAAGGGTAAACTTGGTCGCCAGATGTACAAGAAGCTAAAGGTTTATGCAGGTCCTGAGCACGATCATGCTGCACAGAAGCCTGAAAAGCTTGAATTTTAGGAAAGGGAGGAATAGACAATGGCAAAGAACCAATATCAGGGCACAGGTAGAAGAAAGTCTTCCGTTGCTAGAGTTAGATTAATCCCTGGAAAAGGTGAAATTCTAGTTAACAGGAAGCCTCTTGATGAATATTTTGGAATGGAACTTCTTAAGAGAGAGGTTAGAAGACCGTTCGCAGTTGCAGGCTGTGAAGGTAAATTCGATGTTGTTGCTACTGTACATGGTGGTGGTACAACAGGGCAGGCAGGTGCTTTGAGGCACGGTATTTCAAGAGCTTTGTGCGAGGCCGATAGAGAAGCATATAGACCAGCGCTTAAGTCTGCTGGATTCTTGACAAGAGATCCTCGTATGAAGGAAAGAAAGAAATACGGTCTTAAGAAGGCACGTAGAGCTAGCCAGTTCTCAAAGCGTTAATTATATTGCTAAATCGAAACATTGTGCTAATTGTATGGCATTTACACAAGAAAATGGCGGTATATTTTCATACGAGATGGCACTACGCTTTCACAACAAAATAGTTCTGCTGTTGAACAACAAAATAGTCATAAGCCCCGAGCGATTCAATCGTTTTCGGGGTTTTCGTGTATAAGGGGGATTTCCCCATAGAAGAAAGAAGTTTTGCCCTGTGGGTCCTGTAAGGGGAAGCTTAATGAGGCTTAATATGGGGCAAAACTATCCTATGAAATCGAAAAATGAGATTTTCCATTGTATTATGATGATTGAGGTTTTGATAGATTTTTATACATTACGGGTATTACGGGTCAAATATTAATTTTTGGAATTCTTACCGTAGTTTTTTGGTGAACTTTACGGGTCATTTCGCAAAAATGGAAAATCCTACCGTAATGAGCGGGAAAAATTAGGGGTCATATTAGAAACAATGAAAAATCTACCGTAATTTTACATCAAATTTACGGGTTAAATTTCAAAAAATCAAGATATTACCGTAACTAGTGGCTAAAAATTACGGGTCAAATTGAGATAATTGAAATTTCTACCGTAATTACTGCGCTACCGCAATCACTGCCAAGGTCTAGAAATGGTCAGTATGAAGTGGTCAGTATGCTAAAGTGTTTTAAAGGTAAAAAATATCTGCTAACACTGAAAAATGATACTTCCTAATATGTCATGAAACACAATTAGAACAATAAGACACAAACACTAGATAAAGACAGACTTAAAAAGTTTAAAACAACGATAAGGAGAGTAAAAAGACGAATTTATGCAAAATTTAAAAGCATTATTAGAGGAAGAACTGCAACACCTTGAAAAAATAATTGAAAAAACTGAAAGCTGTCTTAAAGATGTGCCAGAGGGTCGAATAAATATATCTGAATGTCATAATGTCCCTCAGTTTTTTCATTATCAGATGGGATGCAAGAACTCAAAAGGGACATACATTAACAAAGAAAACGAGGAACTTATTTCGGCACTAGTACAAAAGTCATACAACACGGCAGTCCTCAAAAAGGCAAGAATAAGGGCCAAAAAGATAAAGAACCTCATAAAAGATTACGACAAAGGCGAATTTGAAAGCATATATTTAAATCAGCATCCGGAGAGACAGAAGAGAATTGAACCGATAGAGAAACCATGGTCAATATATGTTGATGAATGGGAATCGCAATCGTATCGAGGTAAAGACTTTTCTGATACAACAAAATACATTTTGACTGATAAGGGCGAAAAAGTGCGATCAAAATCCGAAAAAATTATTGCAGATTACCTGTTTAGAAAAGGCATTGCATATAAATACGAATGTCCGCTTTATCTGAAAGGAATGGGAACAATATATCCTGATTTCACATTATTATCACCTGCAACACGTAAAGAAATCTATTGGGAACACTGTGGATTGATGGATAACTACAATTATGCATTTTCTGCGATAAAAAGAATAAATATATATCAGAAAAACCATATATTTCCTGGCGATAGACTTATCTTGACATTCGAGACGGACAAAATAGTTCTAGAATCGGAGATAATTCAGAAAATTGTAGATAAATATCTAGAATGAAACTACGTAAAACAATTGAATGAAACTATGCCAAACACTTGATTAGAATTACGCCAAACACTTGAATTAAAAATGGACAAATACTCGAATGAACGATAAAATAAGTTAAAGCATTATTTTGATGTGCCGAAATACTTAAGGAATTGGCTTCTAAAATAGATACAGATAAGACGTCTGCTCCCTCATTCATGGCGGTTTTATGTGCAAAGACCCCTTTTGCATACAAAAGAAAAGACGGCGTTTATGTTATACCAATTACAGCTTTGAGCCCCTAAAAGTAACTGCAATTGAAACTTTGTTCTAAATATGATACATTATTGCAGTAGTGGATGAAGTAAGAATCCCATTGCTTTAGCTATGGGAATGTCAATCTTATGAGGAGTGTCAACCTTATGGGAGATTGGGAATCTTATGTGGGAATGTCAATCCTATGGGGAATGCCAACCTTATGGGGGATTTCAATCTTATAGCGAGTGCCAATCTTAAAAAGGAGAAAGAGAATATGGGGATGCCTAGTTTTGAAAATACTTTGAAGATAAATAATTTTAAAAAGGTAAGCACAAGCTTCCTTGTAGCCGTGCTCATTGTTTTGATGACAGTACTTGCGGGGTGTTCAGGCGGAAACGGTGGCATGTCAAAGACAGGAGATGACAAATCAACAAAACAGGCTGATTTGACAGGCAAAACCGCCAAAATCACAATTGAATGCAAGACTGCTGCTGAAAAAAAATCCACAGGGGAGTTGAAGGATGCGGTGGAAGCCGTAATCCCCAGCGATGGCATTATTTTGCCCGAAACGGAAGTAAAACTCAAAAACGGAGATACTGTTTTGTCGCTACTTTTAAGAGTGTGCAAGGAGGAGAAAATTCACACTTCGTATCAGGGCGAGACCTCGATAGGGACGGCGTATGTTGACGGGATTGGCAACCTGTTTGAAAAGGATTGCGGCAAAAAAAGTGGCTGGATGTACACCGTCGACGGCGATTTGCCGATGCTTGGGGTGGATGAATTTGACCTAAAAGGTGGAGAAAATATAGTATTCATGTATACATGCAATAATGGCAAGGATGTCGGCTGGAGCGTGGACGAAAAGTGAAGAAAAGAGACAGTTTCGCAACATACAATCCATATGTAAACCTGATTTTTTATACGCTGGTTGTCGTATCCACGGTGATTTTGAGCCATCCGGCGATTACGGTCGGGAGCTTTCTGAGTGCACTTTTGTACACATTTTATTTGCGTGGAAAAAGCACGTTCAAACTGCTAGCGTTTGTCTTGCCAATGATGCTTGTCGGTGCGATTCTGAATCCGCTTTTTAATCATCGAGGGGCAACGATTATCACATATTTCAGACAAAACCCCATAACTGCGGAGGCGATAGCGTTCGGAATAGCATCGGCCTTTATGCTTGGCGGAATAATTCTGTGGTTTGCAACATTTAACGACATTATGAGCAGCGACAAAATAATGTACATGAGTGGCGGGATTGCACCGTCCATAACCCTTGTTTTTTCAATGGTGCTTAGATTTGTACCTCGATTTGGGCAGCAGATGAAGAAGGTGTCTGACGGTCAGCGGGCAATCGGAAGGGATGTTACAAGCGGAAATCTGCGTGAAAAGGCGGGGCACGGTATGAGAATTTTGTCGATAATGACAACGTGGAGCCTTGAAAACTCCGTAGATATGGCGGATTCCATGAAGGCACGAGGCTTTGGAGCAGGCAAGCGGTCCCATTTTGCAATATACAAAATAGTAGCAAGAGATAAGCTGTTTTTTCTAGCTATGCTGATTGCATTCTGCTTGATGCTGTCGGCGGCAAATGGGTATTTTGGTATGCAGGGAACCATGGATTTTTATCCAAGGCTATACATCGAAAAACCTACAATATTTGGAACGGGAGTTAATATGCTAGTCATACTCTTTTTCCTCTTACCCGTGATAATTAATGTTTATGAGGACGTTAAATGGAAACATCTAATATCAGAGATAGAGAAATAAAAAAAACAATGGGAAAGCCCAATGGAAAGCAGAACAGGCCTAATACAAGGCATAATGAAATAAATTCTGAAATAAACTATGAGATAAAGCATGGTGATGCAGTCAATATAGTCGATTTGGAATTTTCATATCCTAATGCGAGCAGACCGTCCGTGAATGGGATTAGCTTAAGCCTTGAAAAGGGCAGTTTCACCTGTATTTGTGGACCATCAGGCTGTGGCAAAACAACTTTGCTCAGAAATCTAAAACCATCTATTACACCGCATGGTATGAGGCGTGGGGAAATTAAAATCCTTGGAAAATCCGTCGAATCCTTTGAGGGAAGACCAGGCGAGGAGGCACAGACTATAGGTTATGTGTTGCAAAATCCCGAAAACCAGATTGTAACGGACAAGGTTTGGCATGAGCTTGCCTTTGGGCTTGAAAATCTTGGATTGCCAACAGAAACAATTCGTCTACGAATTGCTGAAATTGCGAGCTTTTTTGGAATACAATCGTGGTTTGACAAGGATGTTTCGGAGCTGTCAGGTGGTCAAAAACAGCTTTTGAACCTTGCGGCAGTAATGGTTATGCAGCCTGAAATTTTAATACTCGATGAACCTACATCACAGCTTGATCCAATAGCGGCTTTTGATTTTCTTGATGCAGTGAAAAAAATAAATAACGATATTGGTACGACTGTAATTATAACCGAGCACAGACTTGATAATGTCGTTTCTATGTCGGATAGGCTGATTGTTATGGATAGTGGTAAAATTCTTGTGAATGATGAACCATACAATGCTGTTTTTCGATTGGCAGAGATAAATCATCCGATGTTTCTCGCAATGCCAAATCCTGCGCAAGCATACAGGTCAGCACTTGCTTTCTTAAAAGGTGAGGAATCGCTTGTAGGCGATGTGAATCATTTGAAACATATGGAAAAACTGGAATCGTCAATAGGCGATGTGAACTACATAAACCATGCAAACAGAGCGGAATCGTCAATAGACGATGTTAATCATTTGAAACATATGGAAAAGCCGGAATCGCCAATAGGCGATGTACCAGATATTCAAAAGTATAGAATGCCTCTGAATGTCAGAGAGGGTAGGCAGTGGCTCGACTGTGTCATGAATGGAATACCGGTTAGGTACGCCCGAATGGAAAAAGAAAAGGCGTATGACACATCTAAGATTAAACTTTCCACCACCGACCTGTGGTTCAGATACGAAAAAAATGGAAGGGACATAATCAAGGGGCTCACATTTAAGGTCTATGATGGCGAGATACTGGCTATCATAGGCGGAAACGGGACTGGAAAAACGACGCTACTCTCGGTGCTTGCAGGCATGAGGAAAGCCTATCGCGGAAAGTACAAAATAAACGGCAATCGAACTGCCTTACTTCCACAAAATCCACAGTCCCTATTCGTCTGCGATACAGTAAAAGAGGAACTTTTAGAGGCCTTTGAGGGAACATCAATTCAAAAATCGGAACAAAATATCAAAATCCAAGAAATAGCCGAATTTCTCGAAATAAATACCCTCATGGACAAACATCCATACGACATTTCGGGCGGTGAACAGCAACGTGTTGCACTCGGAAAGGTTTTGCTCCTAGAACCCGATTTACTTTTGATGGATGAGCCGACTAAGGGCCTTGATAACCTTCTAAAAATGAAATTCGGAGAACTACTTAAGAGGCTTGCCTCAAATGGTCGCACCTTAATATTTGTATCACATGACATAGAATTTTGCAGTAGATTTGCTAACCGTTGCATCATGTTCTTTGACGGGGGAATTTCAGGCGAGGGAACACCACGCAAGCTTTTTTCAGGAAACAATTTCTATACGACCGCAGCAAATCGAATGGCACGCAGTTATTTTGTTGACGGAATACTGCCAGAGGATATAGGGTGGTTGGTGGCACAAAATATTAAAATGGCAGAGGCATATTCAGGACCAGAGGGAGGGTCAAAAATAGATGCTGATTCAAAACCAGAAAGTGGGTCGGAAATAGACTCTGGCTCAAGAAAAGATGAATTATTGGATGAGGAGGATATCGCCATAAACCCTAAAAGTGGTGGGAATGAGAGAATTCCTATAGGAGAAAAATTTGAGAACTATGAGGACGTCCCCATAGGGCAGAAAACTAGCGGGTATGAGGAAATTTCCATAGGAGTGCAATCTGAAAACCATGAGGTCGTCCCCATAGAACGGAAAATAAGCGGATATGAGGACATTCCCATAGAACACAATGCTAGAGAGTATGAGAATGCCCCCATAGAACATAAAAATGAAACGTATGGGGAAGTTCACATAAAGCCGAAAAGCGACGACAGACTTGAGGTCGCAAGAGAAGTCGGAGCCCCCAAGGGAGGACATTTAAAAGAAATCAAGCGAAATCGAAGCCTTGTTTTAACGCTTTTGACCGCACTTGTCATGGGAGCGACTATTTTTGCGGGAAGCATGCTTGGCGGGGATAGGGTTTATTATGTGATTAGCGTTTTGGTTGCAATATATGCGTTAGTGCCGTTCTTTGTTGGATTTGAAAGGCGGAAACCACAGCTTAGAGAGCTTGTGGTCATTGCCGTTTTGATAGCGCTTGGCGTGATAGGCAGACAGGCCTTTTTCATGCTACCACAGATGAAGCCAGTCCTCGCAATTTCAATTATAGCAGGAGCATCGCTCGGCCCTGGAGCAGGATTTTTGGTGGGAGCGATGATTGCCTTTGTATCCAACTTCTTTTTTGGTCAGGGCCCGTGGACACCTTGGCAGATGATGGCACTTGGGCTTGCCGGAATGTTCGCAGGACTTATATTTCAAAAGTGGAATAGGCGAGAGAGGAAACCGAGCAGATTACACAAAATATCTGCCTGCGTATTCGGACTTTTGAGTGGGTATTTTTATGGTCTTGTTGTTGACCTCTGGACGCTGTTTGGGTATACAGAAAAACCTAGCTTGAGTGCATATCTCATAGTAAAAAGTACCGCAGTTTGGTTTGACACGGTGCTTGCAATTTCGACTTTTGTGTTTTTATGGGTTCTTTACGCTCCAATGATTAAAAAATTGAATCGAATCAAATTGAAATACGGAATGGACTAATGACGAGAAAAAAGTCATAACTATCGTAACGATGATAATGTTATCCGTTTAATTTCTGCAAGAAAAGCAACTAAAAATGAGCAAAGAATATATGAGAAAGGGTGGTAAGCATGAGGGAAGAATACGATATCAGGAACTTGAATCCTAGGAAAAATCCATATTCCAACAGAAAAAAGAAGCAAATCACAATAAATCTTGACGGGGCAGTGATAGACTACTTTAAAAATATGTCCCCAAAATCGGGCATACCATATCAGACCCTTATAAATTTATATTTGTCTGACTGTGTAGAATCAAAAAGAGAATTACGCATCTCGTGGAAAACCTTATAAATTTCGCAGACAAGCTAATGGTGAGACGAAAGCCATTTTATGCAGCGGCTACAATCTTGACTTTCAAGTGTTAGGGTGTAGGCGCTGCTATTATTTTGTGCTATCGCCCGTAGTATGCTTGACATATCCATAGTGCCGTCGCCGAGTGAGCTGTGCGTATCTTTTGTCCCCATATTATTGTGGATATGATAATGAGCGACACGTGAGCCTAGGTGTTCAATCCATTTTTCGACGGGCAAATCCTTTGGTGTCGTAACATTTGCATGACCAACGTCAAGGCAGAGTTTAAGATTCGGCTTATCGAAATCATCCATTAACTTTGCCATCATGAACGGCTCGTCCTCAAACGAATTTTCGACATAGATGGTAAAATTATCCTTGCCTTGCAAAAATTTGTCCCAGAAAATCAGCGACTTTTCGTGATGCCACTCCTTGTAGTACATCGGCGGGAAGTAGCCGGAATGCACAATCATCCTGTCAACGCCGATTTTCATGCAAAGCTCATACGCTTCTTCCATTCTCTGAAGCGCAAGGTCAACGGCTCTGTGGTCCATAGCACCCGGCACAATTTCGGTAAAAGGCCCGTGCAAAAGTATGGGGGCATTTTTTGTTGCAGGAAACGGCAAGTCTGCACTTTCAAGGTCAGACTTTATCCACTTGATAGTTTCCTCGATTTTGTCAGCGTCAAGTAGCTCGGATATACACACGTGATTGAGTTCAATTCCCAAACCGAAATTTTTCGCCATATCAATAGCGTCCTTGGAATATGTGGCGATGTGAAGCTTATTGCGCAGTTTTTCGAGAAAACTTAGCGGTACGCCTGCATTTTGCTGTTTTTTGCTGTTTGGATTCGTTTTCATGTAACGGATTTTACCACAAAATATTAGCATGAGCAAACTTATTCTTGCGTTCGAGGTTTACGGCTGGTCCTAGAGGGTGTGGGTTACGCTCAATCCTTGATCTCGAGGTTTGCGTGCGATTGTTTTAGGTGGTATACTCATCGCCTTAGCTCAATCCTTGCTCTCGGGACTTGAGTGTGATTTTATGCGGGATGCAGGGAGCCATTTGAAAGTTAGGGTAAAATATACTCAAGTTTCAAATGACAACTTGGTCTTTCGTAAAACATGCGACAATACATTTGAAAGTTACGGTAAAATATACTCAAGTTTCAAATGACAACTTGGTCTTTTATAAAACATGCGATAATACATTTGAAAGTTGCGGTAAAATGCACCTAAGTTTCAAATGGCATATTGATATTTTGTGAAAAACATGCGATAATACATTTGAAAGTTGCGGTAAAATGCACCTAAATTTCAAATGAGAGGAGCGCATAATGCAGAATATCATTAAGAGGGATGAATATCTTAAGAGAATTATTGATAGAAAAGAAAACGGACTGATTAAGGTTATTACTGGCATAAGACGATGTGGCAAGAGCTTTCTGCTTTTCAATCTTTTTTATGATTATCTGATTCAAAGTGGCGTAAAGGAAGAACAGATTATTAGGATTGCCTTGGACGATGATACTTTTGAAAAATATCGCGATTCCGATGAACTGTCGAAATATATTCGTGGGAAAATCGTTAATTCAGATATGTACTACATTCTTATAGATGAGGTGCAGTATGCAATAACAAAGGATGAACTTAAAAATCCTGAGAGTATAAGGCTTTACAATGTCCTGAACGGACTTATGCGACTTCGCAATGTTGATATTTATGTAACAGGCAGTAATTCAAAAATGCTCACAAAGGATGTGCTGACCGCTTTCCGTGGCAGGGGCGATGAGATAAAAATTTATCCGATATCCTTCAAAGAATTTTACTCGCTTGAGGGCGGAGATAAATCAGATGCCTATGAGGAATATGCTTTGTATGGCGGTATGCCACTTGTTTTAAGCAAAAAAAGCGACGAGGAAAAGATGAGATATTTACAAAATCTATTTACGGAGGTTTATTTCAAGGACATTGAGGAGCGTTATGATATTGAAATGTCAGATGTACTTAGTGAATTAACAGATGATCTTTGTTCCTCCGTCGGCTCGCTCACTAATGCAAGCAAAATTGCAAAAACGTTGCAGTCGGTTAAAAACATTAAGGCCTCTAGCACGACTATTTCAAGGTATCTAAATTATCTGATTGAGTCGTATCTGTTTAGCAATGCGAAGCGGTACGATGTGAAAGGCAAGAAATACTTTGAGTATCCGTCAAAATATTATTGCACAGACATAGGACTTCGCAATGCAAGACTTAATTTCAGACAACAGGAAGAAACTCACATAATGGAGAATATTATATATAACGAGCTTTTGTGTCGCGAATATTCTGTTGATGTTGGGGTTGTAGAGATTGTGGAAACGAATGCGGGAGAAAGAACAAAAAAACAGTGCGAGATAGATTTCGTGGTAAATAAGGGTTCTAAAAAATACTATATTCAATCTGCGCTGAATGTTTCGGACGCGTCAAAGCTAGAAACGGAACTCAGACCATTGAAGAATACAAAGGATTTTTTCAAAAAGATTATTGTCAGCAAAACATCTATGAGGCATTGGACGGACGATGACGGAATATTACACGTTGGGCTATATGAGTTTTTGCTGAATGAAAATTCACTTGATTTCTAAACCTAACGAACCCCAACGAAACCCATTTAAATCTGGCGAATCCCAGCGAAATACTTGAAAAACGAGCAAAATCCCAGCGAAATTTACAGATCAGGGAATCTATGAATCAGTGAAACTCGTGAAGCGGTATAATTTCGATATAAGAGAGATTAAAGGCCCCCATATCCGCTCTCAACTATCTCGTCTTTATCCCCAAATATTGGAAATCGGAATAGTTCATGGATAAAGTTAACGAAAACGGGTTGCTTAAGCGATTCGTTTTTTTATTTAAATAATAATTAAAATTAAAGAAAGGAAAAACTCTATGAGAAAAAAATTTTTAGTCATATCACTTCTTTTGCTTATGCTCGCTAATGTGTTTTCAATACCAACTTTTGCTGATGAAGGCGGTATCGCAATTGACGAAACTAATTTTCCAGATGGAGAATTTCGACGTTTTGTTAAATATAATTTAGACACAGATAGAGATGGTTCACTTAGCAAACAAGAATGTGAAAAGGTAACAGAAATCAAATGTGTAAGTGAAAATGTTAAAAACTTTAAGGGGATATCAAATTTCCCACACCTCAAAAGATTTGAATGCTCGAAAAATTACAGAGGTTATCAGAATGCCTCGCCTTTATTTGATTTAAGCGACAACGTAGAACTTACAGAATTAATTTGTAAGGAATGTCAATTTGGGAATATAGATTTAAGTAAAAATATAAACTTGGAGTTGCTTGATATATCATCAAGTAAAGACACAGAGAATTTAGATTTAACCAAATTGACAAAATTAAAAGAACTTCATGTATCAGGTGTGAGTATATATAAATTTGATGTAAGTCAAAATGTAGAACTCGAAAAATTATATTGCCATGGTACGGTAAGATATAAAGAACTTGATGTGAGAAAAAATACAAAACTAAAAGTTTTGGATTGTGGTGATAATCAGTTAACTTATATTGACCTAAAACAGTTGAAAAATTTGGAAGAACTATATTGTAGTTCTAACCAATTCAGTGAATTAAATTTGAATTCGAACGAAAAGCTTCGTATATTAAAATCTGCTGCTTGTAGACTTGAGGCTCTTGACCTAAGTAAAAATGTAGAACTGGAAGAGCTGGAGATAGATGCTAATAAGCTACGAAATCTTGATTTACAAGCGCTTACTAAACTTAAAAAAATAGATTGCAGCTCAAATATTTTAAAATCAATTGATACTAGCAATTCTAAGGAATTAGAAGAACTAATTTGCATGAAAAATAAATTAACTAAAGTAAATGTAAAAGATAATACAAAATTGAAAAAACTGGATTTATTTTACAATCTGCTCAATGAGTTGGTTTTGCCGAATGCACCAGCTTTAGAATATCTGAGATGTTCTAGTAATAAGTTAAGCACACTTGATGTTGGCCAGAATACTAACTTAAAGGAGTTAGATTGTTCGGGCAATCAACTGACCTCGATTGATCTTAAGTTTAATAATAAAATTAAGGATTTTGATGCAGGGTCTAATAAAAGTGAGATTTTTATTAATAATGACAGAACTTTTGATTTGACTTCTTTATCTAGGGACTTTGATATCAGTAAGGCAAGCAATTTTAAAGGGGGCGTCGTTACGGGAAATATTTTAACGGTTGAAGAGGGAAAGGATAGAGTAACATACAAGTACGATTGTGGGCAGGGTAAAACTGCGAAATTTAGATTAACTCCAAAACCAATGCCTAAGGTTCCGCCTATCAGTGTTAATGTTAAAGTTCTTAACAAAACTGCCAAGAGAGGTATATATAAGGATAATGGTAATAACTGTATTATTCCAGAACCTGCAAATAAGGATGAAATATTTAATTCAACAATAACATTACGTGACGGAGAAAATGTATTGGATGTTCTCCGAAAAGCATTTGCCGAGGCAGATAAAGAGATTACCTGCACATTTAATAGTGAAAAAACAGGATTTAGTAATATAAATGGTCTTAATGAGGGTATTGGCATTGCTACCCAAGTAGAAGAAAACGGTCAAATAGTTGACCGTGATATGTCACGTTGGATAAACACAATCAATGGAGAAACTAGCAAAATTTCTCTAGCTAAGATGAAGAATATGGAATCCCCTATAGAAGGATTTTTAAAACTGGAAGACGGCGATGAGATTTATATTTATTACACAGTCGATGGGACAGAGCTGTTTAAAAAATATAAACCGACTTTGGAAATAGATAAAAACTATGAAACTATAGATATTAACGTTGGAGAATCATATACTATACCGTTTGATGCGTTGAAAGCAGGACCAAGCAACTGGGCTAAAGCAAAGAAATATAAAGAATGGACATTCAAATTAATGGATTCGGATCTTGGAAATGTAAAAGTAGAAGAGAATGGCATAAAAATTGAGGCCACAAAGCCTGGTAAAACAGAACTTAATATAAAACTTCCGAACCGAGTAGAACGTTCCATTACTTTAAACATAACTAAAGTCAACAAGACTGAACTTGAAAAAGCAATCAAGGCTGCCGAAGAGGCAAAGGGAAATATCAAAACAAGTGCTGACGGAAAAGATGTTGAGCCAACAGATAAGTGGACAACAGTCGATGAAATGAAAGCCCTTGAAGAAGCTATTGCCGAGGCAAAGAAAGTCGACGAGGATGCAAATGCTAAGCAGGAAGCTGTTAACAAAGCAAAGGCAGATTTAGAGAAAGCAACAAAGAAATTCACAGACAGCCTGAAAGCTGGAATGAAAGAAGAACCTAAAGTCGACAAGACTAGGCTTGAAATAGTAATCAAGAAAGCCGAAGAGGCAAAGAAAAACATTAAAACAAGTGTTGACGGTAAGGATGTTGAGCCTAGTGAAAAGTGGACAACAGCTGATGAAATGAAGGCACTTGAAGAAGCAATTAGCGAGGCAAAGAAAGTCGATGAAGATGCAAATGCTAAGCAGGAAGCTGTGAACAAGGCGAAGTTAGATTTACTGAAAGCAACAAGCAAATTCACAGACAGTTTGAGCAAATTCAAAGACAGTTTGAAAGATGGAATAAAGGAAGAAGTTAAAGTCGACAAGACTAGGCTTGAAATAGTAATCAAGAAAGCCGAAGAGGCAAAGAAAAATATCAAAACAAGTGCTGACGGTAAGGATGTTGAGCCTAGCGAAAAGTGGACAACAGCTGATGAAATGAAAGCACTCGAAGAAGCGGTTGCCGAAGCAAGGAAAGTCGACGAGGATGAAAATGCCAAGCAGGTAGATGTTGATAAAGCAAAGGCAGATTTAGAAAAGGCTACAAAGAAATTCATAGACAGCCTAAAAGCTGGAATGAAGGTGCAGCCACCTACACCTGGAACTGACCCACAGGAACCTAATCCTGGCGAAACTCCAGAAGGAAATCAACCCAAGGTCATTACCGAGGGTCAGAACGACAACAGCGTAAAATCTGAGGGAAACAGGGTTATTTATACAATAGGAGTATCAACTAAGGCAGTATATAGAATTGTTGCTGATGGTCTGAAAGCCGAAGATCTAAGCAGAGTGCTTCTTGATGGATATCTTGTAGATGGAAAGAATTATGATGTTAAACCGGGAAGCATAATAGTATCATTTAAGAAGGCATACGTAGATTCTCTCGCGACTGGCACTCATAAGATTACATTCAAGACATCAAAAGGCGATGCAGAAGCAGAACTTGTTGTAATGCGGAAGGAAAAAGCAACGGTTGAGGATAGTAGGAGTGGCCAAAGCACAGCTAAAACAGGCGACGCAACAAATGCTCTAGGCTATGCAGGACTTGCAATAGCAGCACTCGGAGCAGGATATGTTATAATTCGAAGAAAGAAAAGTATAAGCTAAGATAGCAAAAGAAATTTTGCTTATATAATTTAACTATAAGAATCGTTGGGGTAGGCCTCATATGAGCCTGCTCCGACGATTTTTGAGTATCCAGAAGTTTTGGGGTTTCTAGGATAGCAAAAAGTTTGGGCTGCACTTTAGGGGGCAACTAAAATAACTCCGATAACTTCAGGGGTCAAAATAATAGGTAACACAAAATATTTCTTGTATTCTATTTTATCCATTTCTATTGACAAGAACCAGTTTCATGGATATAATTAAGGTGTACAAACTCATACAGAAAAGTTTGTAAAGAAAATTGAATAATTGCAATTGAATGATTGGTTTGAACGCACGGAATCCTGAGAGGTTTCGAGCTATAGCCAATCAAGAGGGGAAACCGGTGAGAATCCGGTACGGTCCCGCCACTGTGATGCCATTTTTATCTTATATCGAGTATTGCGCAATTTGTAGCTTGAAAGGCATACAATATCGCACATCGCACATCGAAATTGATAATGCTCATGCTCTAATAAGAGTATTCCGAGTATTAAGACATGGCTAAGTCAGGTTACCTCTTTGCATGAGTATGCTTCGACGTGGAAATCGGAGCTGCTTGCAGAGATGTGTAACGAAACGGGTTGCTAAAGCGATTCGTTTTTTTATTATGTGGATTTTTCGTGAAGGCAAAGCACGTAGCGTACAAAACAGTTTTCGGACCAGGCAAAACGTAGCAAAAACGCAACAAAATGTAGGTTCAACACGAAGTTCCACAAAGACCGAAAAGCGAACAAGGAGACATTATAATTTGCTAAATCTAAGAAATCAAACGACCCCAGCTACAGAGGCTATCGATAAGAATAATAAAATCACATTCACCCGCAGAATAGCAATTGCCTTAATGGTGCTGTTGGTGAGCGTATATTTTGTAGGCTGTGCCGGCACTAACGACAAGAAAAGTGTGCTTGATGAGCAGGAGCCAAAGGCATTAAATTACATGATAGAAGGCAAGCAAGCCTTTGATGATTTTTCCGATTATTCTCTTGAAATGTACCTATTTGCAAATTCAAAGCTCGTCAAAGAGGATAAAGAACTTCAGACTAAAATTTCGGAAAGAAATATCTACGAAAAATATCTTAGTCGTTTGGACGAGGCTATAAGTGAAAATGATGTCAAGATAGGAGCGAATACGATCAAAGCTTACGCAACAGCAAGTCTTGCCCTGAATGCGCTCAAGAAAAATCCAGAGAATTATAAGGGGAACAATTTTGTCGCCAAGCTGGACGATGCGGAGCTTTCGCAAACGGCAAGCATAACCGACAAGGCATGGGCGCTTATAGCCGCGAAAAAATTGGGTCTTAAGCTTCAAAACGAAGAAGCATACTACAATGATTTGATTACTTTTGCACAAAATAGTAGCGAGGAAGAGGCGAAGCAGATAGAGAATCAGGCAATAGTTGCTCAAGCGCTGTCATATTATCAAGCCTTGCCAGATACGAGCATTGCTCTCAGCATGATAATGGGATATATCGAAAATGCACAGAAAGATAACGGCTCGCTTGGTGACGGCAAAAGCACGGGGATTGTGCTTATGAGTCTATCCTCTCTTGGAATTGATGTCGAAACTCATGACCCGCTGATAAAGAACGACAAAACCGTAAAAGACGGCTTATCGAAATTTATCTATGATAAGGGGTTTAAATATAAGGGGAAAGATGACGAGATAAGTAAAGTAGCGACACTTTATGCACTTTTGGGAATTGAAGCACAGAACCGCATTGAAAAAGGAGGTCTATTCCCGAAGCATAAATAAGACAAGTAAACTTAAACGAAACACGTTTAAAGTGAATTTTCTGATTGAACCGGATGCCTCTGAATAAGGGAATGAGATTAAAATCATAAATTCAAACCCTAGCTGAATAAGGTAATAATATTTTATATATTACATATATTTTGGGCTCATGCCCTACTTTATCCGCCTGCTATATAGGCGGAAGCAACTTATTTTATGGGGTATATAAGCCCCGTCTCGTGCATTAGTTCACGGGACAATAAAATCACCCGTTTTACGGGTGGCACCAAAATTTTACATAAAAAGATTAAAAATTAAGAAAGGAAAGTATTGAAATGACAAAGATTCTAGCAAATAACGGCTTTAAGAAAGTCGGATTATTTTTGCTCGCATTTGCGATTATCATTACCATGATCATTTCTAACGGAACAGCCAAAGCTTATGCCAAAGAAGAAACAGACATAGGTAATTCAGACGATTGGGATTGGTATAAGTATGCAAATGCAACTAATAACAACTCTGTCGTTGAAAGAGCTACACCGAGACTTCCACAGGAGACACATACAAAGTGGGCTGCTAAATTTGGTACAGGCTGGGCAGCTGCTCCTACACCACCACTGATTGACAAAGATGGGTTTGCGTATATAGCTGTAGGAAGTCGCATAGTGCAGCTATATAAGGAAACTGGAAAAGAAACTGAGTTATCACAGAAGGAAAGAGCACCGTTTTTCCAAGGCAGAAACGTTGGGTTTGCTATGAATCCAATGCTGTACGCAGAAGGCAAATTTTTCGTACAGATTGCAAATGGAGCGCTCCAGTGCGTGGATGCGGGAACCCTTAAGCCTCTCTGGGTAGCTAAAGCTAATAATATCAAGGGTCAGACTGTATCGAATTTAAGCTACAAGAAGATAGACGGCGTAGGATATGTATACCTTGGAACATGGAATGGAGAAAACCGAGACGGACAATTCTTTGCTGTAAAGATTGATAACGAGGGCATCACCGAAGAAACTGCAAAGGTTACAATGGTGAACTCTGGTTCAACTGAGAAACAGGAAGTTACATATAAGGTTAAGAAGCCGGCTTGGACATTTACTCCGTCAAAGGACGACAAGACAAACACTGGCGATAGCAACAGGCCTAGAGGATTTTATTGGTCGGGTGCGTATGTTACTGACAAGTATCTTGCGATAGGAACTGACGATGGAACTAGTGAAGGACAGTATAAAGAAGGCTCGACCTTATATACGTTAAATCCTAAGACTGGCGAAGTGATTGACAGCGTACCTGATATTAAGGGTGACATCAGAACGAGTGTATCTTACGATAATGGATACTTATATTACTCAACCAAAGGCGGACATGTACACAAGACACAGGTTGATGAGGACGGTAAGCTAAGCAATGACAGCTACGTCTATGTAGGTGGCATGACAACTGCAACACCGGTAGTTTACAAGGAAAGAATTTACATCGGCGTTTCTGGAAAAAGCCAGTTCGATCCAAACAGCGACCATAAGTTTGTTGTAATAGATAACAGTCAGCCTAAGCTTAGCGAAACATCAATAGCATATAAGCAGGATATACCAGGTTATCCGCAGGCTACACCGCTTCTTACTACCGAATATATGAAAGAGGACTTTGATAAGGCAACACCTGGAGCTGACGGAAGAATCTATGTTTACTTTACATACAATGCACAACCAGGTGGAATCTATGCATTCTATGACGTGCAGGGTGCAAAGGAGCCTATAATCAAGGACAGAACTCAGCTTGCGGTTTACACACCTGACAGTGACAAGCAACAGTTCTGCATAAGCCCTATCGTGGCTGACAAGCAAGGTACTTTATATTATAAGAATGACAGCTGTCATCTTTTCGCTGTAGAAAAAGTCGGATCAGTACTCGAAAGCCTTGATGTAACTAATGAGAAGGGCGAATCGTATCAAACAGATGAGGGCAAAGCGTTCAAAGACGCTTATAACTATAAAAATAGAGAATATTCAATTACAGTTGATGAAAAAACAACTAAGGTAAATATCAAGGCCATAGCAGGTATTGGCGACACGCTTACAATCAACGGCAAGCCAGCAGTATCCGGTAAGCCGTTTGAGCTTGCACTAGACAAGAGTGGCAAAACCATTGTTAATGTCAAGACAGTCAAGTCTGGAAGCGAAAAGGTCTACAAAATAACCATAGTCGCAGCAAGCGACAATGCCAACGCTCATGATATTAGTGTGACAAATGAAAAAGATATGGCACCTTGGGCTGGCAACACTCCTTTAGAGCTTACACCTAATTTCGCTGTTGATGAGACCAAGGAAATGATTTCAAAACCGAGCGATGAGGTCAGAGCGAAAGCTGGAAATAACATTTGGGTTACTCCGGAGAATGATAAGGCTGTCGTTAAGGTTGAAGCACTCGACAATGTAAATGATGAGATTAAAAAGTTTGATGTACCGCAGGCTAATGACGGGCATAAGGCTTACAGATTCAGAGTAAATGCTAAGGAACTGAATAAGGATGTTAAGCTCAAGGTTACTATAACATCTGAGAGCGGCAAGAAAACGAAAACATATCTGGTAACTGTTGGAAGACAGTATCGCGTTGAAGAAATTAAACTGAATAAAACAAGTTTGACACTCGATAAGGGTGCAGAGGGAACATTGACCTACACTATTAAGCCTACAAATGCAGATATTAAAGATGTTGAGTGGACTTCAAGCAATTCAAATGTTGCTAAGGTCGACGAAAATGGTAAGGTAACCGCCGTATCTCGTGGCGATGCTGAAATCAAGGCGACAACAAAGGACGGAAAGAAGGTTGCAATCTGTAAGGTTACAGTGAATGCACCAATGCAGAAACCTATTCAAGTTCAAGTTACAATTAGCAATAAGACTGCCTTAAAAAATCTTGTAAATGAATATGGAAGGAATATAAATATACCGGATACTGCTAAAGGTAAAATTATCGAGAAAGAGATTACACTAAATGATGGCGACAATCTCCTAGACGCTGTAAAGAAAGAACTCGATACAGCTAAGATAGCATACAAGGTAAATGGAAGTGGTACAAACTTCTCTGAAATAGCTGGGCTTAAAGAGAAAATCAATATAATTTCTATCTTTGAGAAAGACGGGAAAAAAGAGGAAGCCGATAAATCAGGCTGGACATATCTGTTAAACGGTAAAAAAACAAATGCAGCTCTTACACAGATGAAATATGGTGCCGGCAAGGGTGCAAACGATATTGAGTTGACTAATGGAGATGCAATTCAAATCAACTACACCGTTGACGGAGTAACTGTTGACAAAGAGTACAAGCAGTCATTTGCAATAGATAAATCCGAGAAAAATATCGACCTCACCGTAGGCGAAACGCATTATTTGCCGTTTGATAAGCTTAAGGTTGAGCCAGATAGCTGGGCAGCAGGTAAGAAGTTCGATTTCTGGCTATGCTATGTTGGAGACCAGAAGATTGCCACCATGGAATATGACAAGCAGGGCTTTAAAATTACCGCCAAATCAGCAGGAAAGACAACCATTAAGGTTGAAATGCCTAACGATATAAGCGACGAGGTTACGGTTAATGTAAAGCCTAAAACTATTGAAAAGCCTGAGCCTAGAATCCTAATTGACGGAACTCTTTGGGATATGAACAAGACCTTTGAGACCACAAGCTCTGGTCCTCATTCTCTGAAGGTGCAGATTAAGAAAAACGGACAGTATGTTGATGTTGATACCAAGAAGATAAAGTGGGAGATAACTAATGGTGCAACGAGCCGTGTAAATGGACAGGCATTCTGGATAAGTGTTGACCACGAGGCGACATTCAAAGCCACTCTTGAGGAATATCCAAACGAAAATGTATTCTTCAAAGCGAAATTGAAAGCCGTTCCTATGACTGACTTTAAAGTTCAGCTACCTACAACATATAGAATAAGCGCATGGAACAACCTTGAGGGCAACTGGTCAAGCAAATCAGGAGGAAGCTATTTTGTTGGCATCATCGAGGGAGAGGGTAGCGACAACTACAAGATTATCCCAACACCAGCAAATGCAACGAATACGGAAGTGACATGGGAACCTCTAACTCCTGAAATTGCAACGTATATGGAATATTTCAAGAATGGAATAGTACCGACCAAGGCAGGAAAGGCGAAGTTCAAGGTAACGAGCAAGGCAAACCCTCAGCTTTCAAAGATTGTTGAAGTGGATTTGCAGTACAAAATACCGATGACGTCGGCAGAGTTCACAAATAAGGAAATCGTACTGAAACCGGGTGAGACGACGACTGACTTAGGCCTCAAGCTTACTCCTGAAGTACCGTCTGAACAGCGATTTAACTGGACGTTCGATAAGGAAGGCATTGTTGAAAATGAAGAAGTTGTTGAATCCACAGGCAAAACAGGCGATTTACCTAAGTTTATTCACAAAATAACAGCGAAGAAACCAGGAACCGTTACGGCAACTGCAACGCCTTGGGATATGACGGGCGGAGCTAAGCCGATTACCGTTAAGATTCATGTTATCGGAGACCTAGATATTACAGCCGACCAAAGCCACAACGAAGGTAATAACGTAACAATAGAGAATGGCAAGCTGGTATATACTAAGGGAACATCTCTAGGTGCAACATGGTATATCAAAAACGGTGTGCTGAGCAGATTAGAGAAGGTTAAAGTAGATGACACTGAGATTAATGCAAATCAGTACGAGGCGAAAGAAGGGAGTATAATTCTAACCCTCAAGAAGGACTACCTTGATAATCTAAGCGTAGGAACTCATAAACTTACTGTTCAAACTAAGGACGGTAATGTTGAGAGTCAGTTTGAAGTAAAGGATGCGCCTGTACCGCCTAAGTACAAGGCAACTTATGAATTTAAGTCTATGACAGCAGGTATGGATTTACCTGAGGGCATTGCCAATGGCTTACTACCTGCAAGTATTGACGGTATAGCTGATAAGACAAAGGTAACGCCTACTGAGCCGAAGGAAACTACTGTCGAAGTTGAAGGAGGAAAGTGGATATTCAAGGGATATAACCCTAAGGAAGCCACAATCGATGGAGCCGATATTAAATTCGTAGGCTCTTGGGCATTTGAAAAGGCCGCTCCTATTCAGAGGGAAGCTGACAAATATAATCCAACATCAGAGCCAATCGCGGTAGATTTCGGTAAGGCCGTAACAAAGGACCTAATTAAGAAAGCTATCAAGGGCATACCTGACGATGCAATGATTGATCTAGATGAGGCTTCCTTGCCGGACGGCAAGACGGCAGGAGCATTTGAAGTAAATGTTACTGTAATGTACAAGGATCAGTCTCAAGATAAGCTAGTGGTTAAGGGTGTAGTTAAAGAAGAAAATGCTAAGCCTGACCCACAGAAGCCAGATCCTCAGAAACCGGGTCAAAAGGATGACGGTAGCAAGGGCGGAAAGACGACTGTAGAAAAAGATACCGTCAAAGCTAAGGATGCGGCTAAGACTGGAGATACTGCAAATGCTCTAGGCTATGCAGGAATTGCAATAGCAGCACTAGGAGCAGGATATGTTATAATTCGAAGAAAGAGAAATTCATAAATTCTTATAGCAGAATTATTTATCTATTTCATTTATTGAGTTATAGATGTTTAAAAATTAAAACGACAACTACAGGGGAACTAAGTGAAAATCTTAGACGGTCCCGCCACTGTGATGAGAATTTACATTGATTCTCTAAGTCAGATTACCTGTACTGTCCGGTTAAATTTAATTCTACGAGAGATGGAAGCAAATTTTCTTTGGGATATAATGACCATTGTATTTGAGCAACCTCGCAAGAGGTTGCTTTTTAAATTGTGTAGCTTTAGTTGTGATTATGCACAAATATTTTGTAGTAGAAAGGAAGGAAAGAATGTATACGGCGAAAAGAAAAGATTTTGCTAAAATTGTAGTGCTATTCATTTCCATTATGCTGATTTTAAGTGCCAGTATGCCGACCTATTTTGTTCATGGAACGGATGAAAGTTATACGGAATCAGAAATAACAGAAGCTAATAAAGCACTTGATGATTTTTTGGCAGGAGAGTATAACAATTTAATTACTAACGGAGGGACTTGGAATCCAGAGAAGGAGTATGGCAGGCTGAAAAGCAAAGACGGGCTTACTTATACGATAGGCTATAAGATGTCTACGAGCAATACACCAGATTTCACAAGTCTGAATTTTAATTTTAGGAAATTTGCTAACCACAGAGCGACGGTATTCTTTGAGGGTAGTGCGCTGGATGCTAAGACGGCGCCAAATGGAACGCAAACAACCATTAAGATAAAGAAAAGACCGACGGATGAAGATATAACAGTTAATGCGAGACTGGCATTATTTAAGAAAAATTCTAATAACATACAGGTGCAGGAGGGGAAGATAGACCCTATTGCTCAAAGAAATATTAAGATAATCTTGAAAGCACCTAAGTCAGAAAACGCACCAGTTAGAATATCGGTCAAGGCGTATGATAAGGATAGTGGCAAGGAACTTTTAAAGGATGCAGATAATTTGTCTGTAAATCTATACAAAGATAAAGAGGGGCGTGAGCCTATTGCCAACCTTGACGGTAAATACGATTATAATGTGCAAAAAAATATTAGCTATTATTTGAGTGTAAAAGCTGATAACTACGAGAACTATTTTGAAGAATGCAAACCTACGCAAGGTGGAGATTACAAAGTTAATTTAAAGAAAAAGGAAGCTGCGGTAAGCGAGGAAGATACTGATAGCCTCAACAAAATAAGCAATGAGCTTAACAATCTATATGCACTTCGACCAAATTTTGCCACGGATAAAAATATAAACGAGTTCGCAAAGAGCGTTCTTAAGAATAGGGATGCCTTGAAGGGCATTGATTTTTCTAAGGTTAAGCTTGAGGTCGTAGAAAGTAAAGACACTAATTATATTAAAAATGATGGTACGATAGTCTACAAGAAAGGTGAATTAAACGATTATTTTACGGCAAACGTATCTGTAATATTCAAAATTTACTACGGCACAGCAAGTATTCAAGCAAAAAAACATACTGTAACTGTCGGGTGGGATAGAGAATATTATAAACAAAAGATAGAAGAAGAGGCGGCTAAGGTTGATAAGAATTTTATAACCAAAAATCAAGCCTTGGATTTGGATGCTGTTGAAAAGAATTTTACTTTGCCGACCGTCCTGAAAGAGGACAAAAGAAATGTATGGTCTGAAATCATATGGTCATCCTCAAATCCAGGTGTTATCAGCATTAAAAATGATCCAACTAAGCCTTTTGCGTCAAGTGCTGTTGTAAAACGGACAACAAAAGAAGAAACCGTTACGCTGACTGCTACCTTTGTTGCACTGGACAATCATCTTAACTCTAACCTTAATGAAACGGTGGACACCTTCCCTAAGGTTAAGAAAACCTTTGTCGTAAAGGTAAAGCCTGTACAGTCTGAATCAGCAGAAGAACTCAAGGCGCTTTTGGATAAGTATTACAAGGATATTACCGATTACGGCACAGGGGCAAAATCAAGCCTTAAGGATTTGATGAATGATTTACAACTCCCTAGATATACAAGAATCAAGGACGAAAATGGAAAGCTCGTATTCCAAAACAAGGAAATAAAGGTCACAAGTGACAATCCTGGAGCCGTTGTCAACGGGTATAGAGTTGCAATAGACCCATTTGCAGAGAAAAAAGACAGCAACTTGACAGTTACATTCACTAGAAACGGTGTTACGGCAACAAAGAAAATTCCATTTACGATTGGAAGCATAAGCAATGAGGAGTTAGACAAAGAAATCAAAATGATGGACTATGCAAAGGTCCACTATTTTGACGGAATCAAGGGAACTAACAAGACAAAGGACGACGTCAGAGAAAACCTGAGAGCTTTTCAGGAGATGTACCTCGACAAAAATGGAGAAGCAGTTTGGGTTTACGAGGTAAATGGCGTCAAAGGAACTGGCGTTAAGCCTGACAACTTCTTTGAAGACAGCTTTGAGGCTGAGGCTAACGGATATAACAAGTTTAAATCTTCTAATAATAATGTCGTCACACACGAAAATTTAAAGGTTACAAGGCAGGAAAAGACGACAGAGGTTGAAATATCGTCGCTGTTATCGAGCGAGCGATTTGGGAAGTGGGCACCGAAGCATCCTGAAAATGCCAAACTGCAAAGCCTATACAAGCAAGAAGCCAAGGCAACAATTAAAGTTAAAGGCACAAAAGATTCGACAAGCAATTTGGTTGAACTTATTAATCAGGCAAAGGCGTTATCTCAAAGTGCGGTAGAGGGCGATAATCCAGGCGAATATCCGTCTGGTGCAAAGAATGCCTTAGATGCTGCTGTTGCAAAGGCAGAGAAATTACTTAAAACCTCGCCAACCGAGGAGCAAATAGTTAGTGAAATAACAGAGCTTGAAAATGCTGTTAAAGCCTTTAAGGACAAACAGAATGTAAAGAAAGCTACCATTTGGGTAACTGCCGGAAAAGACAATAATAAGCTTTATTATGCCAAGAAAATTGATGTCAGAGCAGACCTTGCCAAAAAATATGGATATGTCAAGGCTGAAAAATACAGCAACGAAGTAACTGTAATAGATGCCCTCGCAGCTATGCATGCGGATAAATATAGAGGCGATTTCGAGGCTAATCCGCAGAATTATTTGAAGTCGGGTCCCGAAGGCTGGCTTACGAAAATATTTGGTATAGAAACATTTAACATCAGTTATCTTGTAAATTACAATTGTCCGTTACTCTCCCCAGGTTTAGGGTCGGTTGCAAATAATACGGTTCTAAAAGACAACGATATTTTTTCTATCGCTATTTTGCAGGGGATGTATCCTAAACTTGATGTATTCCTTTCCTTTAAAGACATCGAAAAGGACGTAGAGCAGAACGAAGAATTTGCCCTAACACTATATTCAAATCATTTTGTAGATGATACAACGGTTAAGCCTAGCCCACTTGCCAATACTAAGGTTCAGCTAACTGACTTCAATGGTAAAAAGGTGGCTGAAGCTGTTACAGACGATAAAGGCATGGCAAAATTCAAGGTTGATAAAGCTGGTAAATACATGGCAGGAGTTATAGCGGACGGAGATAAGCCTTTTGAAAACTTTGAACAGCCTTATTGCGAAATAACTGTAAAGACTATGTCCATTTGGGATTTTGACAAAGCAACCAAAACACTCAAAGGCTTTAAGGCAGGCGAGAATTTTGACAACCAAGCGATGCTTGATATTCCGGATGAAATTGACGGAGTTCCTGTAGAGCATATAGCAGATAGTGCCTTTAAGTATGCACTATGGGGCTCGAAAGTAAAGAACAAAATAACAGAGCTTCGCATACCTGCTAGTGTAAAATCAATAGGAAAAGATGCTTTTAAGGGAAATGATACACTTACAACACTAAAATTCAAAAGCGAGGGAGATAACGAATCATCTCTCGAAAAAATAGATGAAGGCGCATTCATGTCGTGCGGGCTTCAGTCTCTTGATATACCAAGTGACGTGAAAGAAATCGGCAAGGGTGCATTCAGCATGAATAACATAGAGAAACTGATACTGCCTGAAAGCCTTGAAAAATTAGGAGAGGGTGCATTTGGATGCAATTTGATAGAGAGCGTTATAATTCCAAGTGGCGTTAAAGAATTCCCGACCGCTGGCAATGGAGTTTTTTATAAGAACTTTAGAGAAAAAACTCAAGGGTCATCCTACAAGGGTTCTCTGCGATATGTAAAGGTATTTGACCAAAGTGGAAAGGCAACGGCATTCAACACAGGAGGTGTTGTAAATCCAGTTCCTGTTAAGGTTAAATATGTAGATCAAGATGGCAAGAGCCTACGAGATGAAGAAATAGTATATGGATGCAAATATCAAACGACATATGAATCATATGGGAAGGTAACGCTTGGAAACGGTGATAAATCATTTTTGAAAAACTATAATGGTTCAAACGGTACTAATTCCGGCAATACACCTTCGGAAATCTTTAAGCGCAAAGAACTTGCTGACGTCATTATAGGTCAGAACTACTTTAGAGATGGGCAGGAATATGTATTCCCTAAGGAAAATGCACCTAGCATAGAGGGATATGTCAAGCCGGAAAAAGACATAAAGAAAACTATCACACAGACAGACTATGTAGTAGAGTATGTATATCAGAGCAAAGCCCCTGCGAAAGTCGACAAGACTGAGCTTGAAAAAGCACTCAAAGCAGCAGAAGATGCAAAGAAAAATATCAAAACCAGTGCTGACGGTAAAGATGTTGAGCCAGCAGATAAGTGGACAACAACCGAAGAAATGAAAGCACTTGAAGAAGCGATTGCCGAAGCAAGGAAAGTCGATGAAGACGCTAATGCTAAGCAGGAAGCTGTTAACAAGGTGAAGGCAGATTTAGAGAATGCAACAAAGAAATTCACAGACAGTTTGAAAGATGGAATAAAGGAAGAACCTGTTAAGCCAGACAAGGCTGATCTTGAAAAAGCACTTAAGGCTGCTGAGGAAGCAAAGAAAAATATTAAAACAAGTGCTGACGGGAAGGATGTAGAGCCAACAGATAAGTGGACAACAGCTGATGAAATGAAAGCATTTGAAGCAGCAATTAGCGAAGCAAAGAAAGTCGATGAAGACGCTAATGCTAAGCAGGAAGCTGTGAACAAGGCAAAGGCAGATTTAGAGAATGCAACAAAGAAATTCGCAGACAGCCTGAAAGCTGGAATGAAGGTGCAACCACCTACACCAGAAAATCCAGAAGACAATTACCTTAAGGTTGTTACTGAAGGACAAAATGACAATAGTGTAAAAACTGAAGGCAATAAGATTATTTATACGAAAGGCGTATCAACTAAGGCAGTTTATAAAATTGAAGGCGTTGACCTCAAAGCTGGTGATTTACAAGATGTGATACTAGATGGAAAATCTGTAGATAAATCGTACTATGAGGTTAAGAATGGAAGCATAATCGTGACACTTAAGAAAAATTATGTTGATTCTCTGTCTACTGGTGCACATAAAATCACATTCAAAACATCAAAAGGCGATGCAAAAGCAGAACTTGTGGTAAAACAGCAGGATAGTGCAAGCTCAGAAGCAGGTCAAAAGGATGACGCTAGCAAGGGCGGAACAACTACAGCGAAAGATACTGTCAAAGATAAGGGTACAGGCAAAACTGGCGACACAGAGAATCCTCTAGGCTATGCCGGACTTACAATCGTAGCCCTAGGCGCAGGATATGTTGTAATTCGAAGAAAGAGAACTATAAGCTAAGATAGCAAGAGATATTTTGCTTATATAATTTAATCTAAAAGAATCGTTGGGGTAGTTCACATATGATCTTGCTCCGACGATTTTTAAGTTGTTAAACAAAGGCTTTAGCAAAGACTTTTTTAAGTGCTTAAACAAAGATTTTTTAGCACCTAAACAAAGATTTTAGTAAAGAATTTTTCAGTGTTTAAACAAAGAATTTTGCAAAGATTTTTAACGTAAAAATGCTTGTAAATTATGAAATAGAGTTGTATAATTTATATTATGAATTAGGAGTTCATAATAGCTTCTAAACATACAATTTAATATTGCAATCAGCCAAGCTTTTGACCAGTTAATTTTAATGTTAAACTTAAACTTGAACTCAAAATTAAACTTCAACTAGAGCTTTGATAGGACCTTCAATCGGGTATACAACTTTGATTTTAATGTTTAATGGCGAAAGCAAATGCGGAATGAGGTGAAAATCCTCGCGAGTAGGTCACTGTGAAGCCCATTTTAAGAATGGGATAAGTCAGATACGCAGGCTGTTTTGTGAGGCACTTGCCAATACCGAGGTCGCCTGAGAGCATTTAATTTAGATTTTTACATCTGTGCGATTATCGGTCGTACAGATTTTTTTATTGCTAATATCAATTTGCAGAAATTCGATGTCTGCTTTTGAAGGGAGGTAACCTATACATCGACAACATGGTATTTCTTCCGTGCCATGCTGAAACTCAAGGAAGGAAATCTTTCGAAGGAAAGGAGAGGGCGATCCGTATTTAATCTAAAAATCGGGTTGCGAAATGAAGATGAATAATGTTAAAAAAGTCGTTTCTATTTTTGCGATAATTCTGATGCTCATATCCATGATGTATGTGGCATCTTTCGCAGAGAATGTTAATACGACAATCACGCAAGGATCCCTGACCGTATCGGTTGACAATGCCGTGGAGGGACTGTATTTTGAAGGACATAATGTCAAGAGTAACGCTACAAATGGATATTACCCATTTAGTTTCTCGCTAATATTTAGCGATAGAAGTAAGGTAGTAGGAAGACCAATAGTAAAGGAAACAAATGAAAACGGTGCGACAGTTCAAAATGGCTTCCACTGGGCTTATAAGCAAAATGCTGACGGAACATTCGTTACAGATGAGGACGGAAATTATGTGGAAGACCCTAACACAAGATATGGTCTTGTAACATTACCTATAGGGAAAAGTTCTGTTGTGGAAATTACAGTTAAGAAAAATGAAAATACTAATGAAATTTTAAAACTCTATTGTGGTGTGCCTAGTGGAGGAACAACTAATAGTGGAGCAAGTCTATTCGCGTGCTTGCCTGCACCTGGACAATTTACAAATGAGGGTATTGGCGCTGGCGGATGGGGAGACCCGTTCGATTCAAACGGAGCTTTGAAAGCTAATTCTCAGACAGGAATTTCACTTGGCTTCTTTGGCGGATATGCAGTTTACAAATTTGATAACCCTATAGCCGATAATCCAGCTAATAAGTACGGTGCAGATTTCATAGTATACGGAAATGCTTTCTGGAACAATTCTGAGCCTGGTTGTATTCAGGTGTCACAGGACGGCGTTAAATGGTATGATATTGCTGGTTCCAAATACTATGACAGTGATACAATTAAAAACGCATCAATAACATATACAAACCCTAACCCGGCAGAAGATGCAGCAGTACATAGTCCAGGAACGGCTGGTTCGCTTGCTCCAGTTAATTATACCGGCACCAGAAGCGGAACCATTACAACCAATAATTTCCATAGCCACAGCTGGTTCCCACTAAATGCTAATTACTTTGTTGCTAGGAATGGTAACGCTACTGCACTCGACAAAGTAGCTTCATTGTCATTTGCAAGTCGCACGCTTACAAACGGAGTGACTAATACATTGACACTGGAAGGAACAATGCTTGGTGGAATTTCGTCGACAAATATAACCGACAAGATTGGCTTCGGATATTGCGATGCACATCCTAACAAAGAATTAGGTGGCACTATTGCGTATAATCCTTACCAGCAGTTTGCAAACCAAAACGACTATAATACCAAGACAGCTGGAACATCAGGCGGAGATCCGATTGACATTTCATGGGCGGTTGACTCTAATGGACAACCTGCTAATCTTGGCTCAATTAGATATGTGCGTGTATACACTGGAGCTGCTGCTATGAATGGTATTTTTGGCGAGATTTCTACTGAGGTTTGCGGTATTGCACCTTGTACTGGGACGACTACACAGGCACCTACATCGGGAGATGCGCTTACGATAACTGTTGTTGACGGGTATGGTAATGAGTATACCGATATACCGACTACTAATGGAGGAATAAGTTTAGTGCCAGTTGATAATTTGGAAAACAATATTGTTGTTTCTGTTTCTGGTGCTGAGAATGTATATATAAATGGTAAGCATGTAAGCTCTCAAGCAACTATAGAATATAGGGGTGAGAATGAACAATTTATACAAATTATTGCTCAAAGTGGAGATGGCTCACCTTACATAACATACCTAAGAGTACAATCAAATTCATAGCATTACATGAAGTTTACAGGATACAAATAACATATTTGAATGATTTAATTTAACAACAATATTTCTAATGGTTTAATTAAAACGAATAGAATAATTTTGTTAGTGATTAACTGAATATACTGCTAGGCTATGAAAAAATATGTAGAGTTGAAATAGCCTAGCAGATTCAGTTGTTATATTTTTGATATATTAAGAGTATCAAAGTGTTGTACGAATATTTTTTCGGAATACTTTTAATATGATGCAAATGAAAGGATAAATTATGAAATATAAAAGTAAAAAGATATTTTTGTATTTTTTAATTCTCGTAATTATTACATCATTAGCCAGTATCAATTCGTTTGCCAAAGTAAAAAAGATGGCAAGAACTCCTTCCAGTGGTAAGCAAATAAAAATTATGGTTATAGATGGCTATGATGAAAAATATAGACCAAAGACTAGCAATGGTAACACTACGTTACAATGGGTAGCGAAGTTAGAGAATACAAGAATTAAAGTTGAGGGAGCTGATAATGTTACTATTAATGGTACCAAGACTAATGGCGAAGAGGTTCCAATTGGTTATTCGGGTGAAGACGAAAAAACTGTACAGATAATAGCCCAGAGTGGTGAAGAAGCACCATATATAACATATTTGAAATTAAAGCAATCGAAAGAAATTAAAACTGAGTATTCGCCACCTGAGGTGGAAGTAACTGGCGGAAAACTTACCGATTCAATGCCAAATGGTATTACTAAACCTGATAAAAACGGTGTTAGGTGGCGTATAAATGCCGCATATTTTATAGAGATACCCAAAGGAGCTGCCTCTGATAAAAGCCACAAAATTTCTTTAACCCTAAAATCAGAAGAATCTTTTAAAACTAAACATGCACTACCTAGCTTCGCTCAAGAAGTGGTTAAGAATGATAAGACCCTTATACAACGGGTTCGTTTCAGTAACGATGATGTATCTTTGACGAATAAAAAAGTAACATTTACACTAAAAGATGTTAAACCGATTGATCCTATTGATTTTATTAATATTGTTAAGTATGTACCTGAGTACGAGAAATATAGCGGCATAAGGTGCTACACAGTTTGTGGGCTATCAATAGATAAAGTCTTAAGTAATTCTACGGTTCCATCAGTATATATATATTGCTACGAAAAGCCAGAGAATGTTGCCAATAAGACAGCTTTAGTTGAGGCTTTAGATAAAGCCCCAAAAGACGGATATTACAACAAAGATGATAGATACAACGGAAAAAAAGTAAGCAAATTAGGCTTTTGGGAAGACTACAATAAAGCTTTGAAAGCGGCTAAAAAGGTCAATGATGCTAAATTCAGTGAACAACCGATTGTTGACAAGGCTACCAAAGATTTAAATGAATCAATAGAGAATTTAATCCCAGAGAGCAGGATAAACCCTACTAACCTATACGAAGCAATCCAAAAATGGCATGGCAAATACCTAGACCAAGGTGACATCAACCATTATAACGATGCCAAGTATTGGTCAAGGACATCATGGAACGCATTTTACACAGCTAGGAAGAACGCGGAGGAAATGTTGTCGAGCCTCTATGATGAAGCTGGCAATCCAACAGAGACGAACAAGGCTTCGGAAAATACAAAGACCGACAAGCTAATTGAAGCTTTGGAAAAGGCAGGCAACGCTCTGAAACAGGCACCTGTGGCTGGCGTAGATGAAATTTATTCAAGAAATTATGCTGAGGGAATTAAGCTTTATGCTCGTCTGTATGACCCGAACAAGCTAAAAGAGAGCGACTATACACCTGAAAGCTGGAAAAAATATAAGGAAGCCTATGCAAGTGCAATGGATGTTCTGAAGAAATATCCGACCTATGATCCGAATATGGCTAGGGAGAATATACTGAAGGACCAGGCAGATGCCTTTCGGGATTTTCGTGAAGCGTGCTATGGTTTGACGGAAAATAAGGATACGATATCGGTCAAGCTATCATGTATTGACAACTGTTCAATTAGAAATGGGAGCGAGAAACCTGATACACTCACCCAAAAGGTCACACTCCAAAAGGGAAAAACAAGCTTTGTAGACTTAGTGGAAGCTGCTAAGCTATCAAAATCCATGTTAATAGGAAGAACAGAGTTCTTTGTCAATGGAGTGTACATGTATGGAAAATCAGACATTAATACAGTTTACAAGCTGAGAGATGGAGATGAGGTGGTAATTGCAACGTACAAGCCTGCAACGTACCTCCATATCAGTGAAACATGGCAGTTTAAAACAGAGGATATGCTTCAAGATGACATTAGGCATCAGAAGATTACTACCTCACTTAAGGATAACACTGTTAAAGCTGGCGAAACATTTACTGTAAATGTCAAAGCTGCCAAAGCCTCTCCGGCTTTCCTAGGAGCTTCAGACGGAGTATATGAACCAGTTGAGAATTCCTCTATTTATGTGGGCGAAGCGAATAAGGATAGAGAAAAGGCTGAGAGAGCACGGATAGATAGCGATACCACATCGAAAACTGACAAGGATGGAAATGCAGAGGTAACCCTGTATAAAGAGGGCTGGACATTGCTATATGCGTATGACTTGACCAAAGCGGAAGGTGCATACAATAACGGCTCCGCTATCATGCTTTACGTAAAACCTACAAGCGACCTTAATGACATAAAGAAGAAACTCCAAAAGGAACTCGATGACAACCTTAACAACGAGAAATATCCTGAAGAGTACTTCAAGTCTGAGGATTGGGACGAGATAAAGAAAGCATATAATGATGCGACCGAGGCAGTAAAAGCAGCCAAAGATGGAGACGAAGCAAGAGAGGGTCAGATTAAGGGTCTTTCCCTAATCAAGAAAAAACAAAAAGAGGCAACCAAGTATAACAAGTCAAATCTTGAGTCCTTTAGAACCTTGCTGAATAAGCTCCCTAGCCCTGAAAATTTGGATAAGAGCACGGAAGGCAAAGTACGCCAGCTTATCAAGAACCATGACGATATGACAGGTTATCAGAAAAAGCAGCTTACAGACTCTGAGGAGCAAGCATACAAGGCAATTAAGGACGCATATGAAAAGGGCTTACCTGATACTAAGCAGTACAGTATGTCTGTGAAGTATGACCTTTCTGAAGTGCCCGAGGCAGATAAGCAGGGCATCAAGGACATGATTAAGTGGCTCCAGGACAATACTCCGATGGAGGGTAAGAGCACCGGTGAATTAAAGTGTGAGAGAATGGCGAGCGTTTTCTCCTTCAATAAGGAAAGACCAAATATTCACGGAGGCTCGATATTTACTCCAATGGAAAAGGCTGAAGGAGAAACCAGGGTTGTATTCTGCCAGAGCCTTGCATATGCTGTGCGAATGCACATTAGAGCTGACCGTAATATCTCTGTCAATGATAAAAAATATGAAGATAAGAAATATGATTACAAATTATCTCATGGCAACTGGGAAATAGAGGATTATCAAGCTCAAGGCAAGGTCGCTGACGGCAATGACGGACACATGTACAGAGTCAATGGTAACTCATATGTAGTAAATGACATGAAGATTGACGGTCTTGGTAAAAATGACGCAAAAGACACGTACTTCGGATTCTTCGACTTCTCAGATTACATGGGAAAAAATGACGGGAATCAATTCTTTGTACATATCAGAGATAGCTTTAAAACGTTCGAAATGCCATACAATGATGTCACATTTACAGTGAAATTTAGTCCGGTAGATAAGAACATAGACGAAGTAAGACAACACTCACTTAACAGGCTTGCAATGCTTAATAGCTCCCTCGGAGATAAAGCCAAAGAAGCCTACAATACGGGCATAGAATCAATAAACAAGGCAGCGACTGTCGGTGAGATAAACAAAGCCTATAACAATGCAGTAGTCGCTATGAGAAAGGCGGCAGATAAGTACGGCAAAGTTAAGGTAACTGTAGAAAATACAACCTATCCGAAATCTGACGGTGCACCTTGGGATGGCAAGCTCGTAGACGAGTGGGTCGAAATCGATAAAGACAGCACCATGATGGGCTGTATCGTAAAGGCACTCGAAAAGAATGGTCACGTCCAAAAAGGAGCAGAAAATAACTACATAAGCTCTATAGATGACCTAGCTGAATTCGATGGAGGCGCACGTTCTGGTTGGATGGGCACATTAAATGGCTGGTTCACGAATTTAGGATTCGCAGAATTTACTGTCAAGAACGGAAAGCTAAGCGACGGGGACATCATAAGTGTTATGTACACGACAGACTTAGGCAATGACCTAGGCGGTAGCTGGGATAACCATGATACGACAATCAAAGAACTCGGAATAGAAGGCGGAAAACTCCTTGGTAATTTCAATCCTGGAAAGCCGGGAAACCATTATGATTATTATATATCAATCGATGGAGAAAAAGCCGACCTCAAGTTTACACCGACTGCGACAAACTCAAACTTCTTGACCAAAATTTTCTTAAACAAGAGAGTAAATAGCAACGATGAAGGCTCAGAATTTTTCAAACAGACTCAGAGCATAGGCGTAAAGAGTGGCGACACTATCTACATCGGATGCGGAATGCGAGCTTGGCCATCCATGAATAATCAGGCAGGAGGCTCACAGACTAACGAAGGAACCTGGTACGCATTCCATATCGTGACAAGCGATAACGGCTACGATGCCGTATCAAAGTCAATCAAGGAATTACCTCAAAGCATAAGATATGTGGACTACAAGGATTATGCCGATGAAGTCAAAAACACTAGAATCGCGTATGACGGTCTATCAGAATCTGCTAAGGCTAAAGTAAAGAACTTAGAAAAGCTCAAAAAGCTTGAAGCTGAAATCAATGACTACGAGTCCGTTGATAAGTGCAAGGCCCTGATTAAGGAGCTTCCAAAGGCAAACCATGCAGACAAGAGCCACAAATCGGCAATTCAAAAAGCCGCAGAAAAATATAAGGCTCTAACGCCAAACCAGAAAGCATATTTGAACACTGCCGAAAAAGAGAAGATGGAAGCATTGCTTGACTTCCTTGATACAATCACCGAAAAGTATACTATTTCTCTTGCAGAGACAAACAAAATAATTAAAGGCGAAACGGGCGATATTGTCATAGGTGTAGCAAATCCTGAGGAAACAACATATAACTCCTACTATATGACAGTAGAATATGACAAAGATAAGCTTGAATATAAAGGCATCAATACAAATGCTACTGTGGAAGACAAAAATGGAGTTCTAACAATAAGCGGCAAAGGCACGGATAAATCAACGGATTCGGACAAAATTATTTTGTCGTTCAAGGCTAAATCGACCGGAGATACCGTTATAACCCTTAAAGAATGCAAGGTAGGAAAGAATAGCAAAGATAAGGATGCGACACCTGAGGCAATCGTTCCAAACACAAATTGCAAGATTACAATCGAAGACTACACTGTAAGCATTAGTGAGGACTTTGAAGGCGACAAGACCGTAAGCTCAGGAGGCGATTATACATTCAAAGCCAAGAATCCGAACTACGAGTACAAAATAACTGCAAGCATAGGGGATAAGACGGCTGAGGTAATCGACAATCGCGATGGAACATATACGATTAAGAATGTCAAAGGCAATCTTGTAATTAGCGCTTCAAAGACACCAAAATCGTACAAGGTTATTATTAGTGGCTCTGGAAAAGATGATATTACCGCACCAGAAAATGCTAAGTATGGCTCAGATTATGTATTTACACTCAATCAAGAAGCAAACTTTGAATACATTGTAACTGTTAAGGTTAATGACAAACTAGTTAGCCCGAAAATTGATGAGGCGAGCAAGGCTTACACCTTAGACGGAACATCAATAACAGGAGATATTAAAATAGATGTCGTAAAAACTGAAAAACCTGTTATCAAAATTGATGAGCAGAAAAACAGCGACAGCAATATAGAGATAGTAGACGGAAAGCTAGTATACAACAAGCAAAAATCGACCAAGGCAGTATTTACGATACTAAACAGCAATCCAGAGAATCTCACAAAGGTAAGCGTTGATGCTAAAGAATTATCTGAAAGTGATTACACGGCTGGAAGAGGAAGCATTATCCTTACGTTAAAGAAAACTTACTTGGATAATCTAGCAGTGGGAAATCACAAACTTACCGTCGAAACAAAAGACGGCACTGTTGAAACAGAGTTCATCGTAAAGGATGAGAGTGATGCTGACAAGTATACTCCTAGTGCGAAGAAAGTCGAAGTTGATTTCGGACAGGCTGTAACCAAAGACATGATTAAGGGTGCTATCAAGGGCATACCTGACGATGCAATGATTGATTTAGATGAGGCTTCATTGCCTGACGGCAAGACAGCAGGAGCATTTGAACTAAACGTTACTATCACATATAAGGACAAATCGCAGGATAAGCTAGTTGTAAAGGGTGAAGTTAAGGAAGAAAAACCTAAGCCTGATCCAGAGAAACCAGACCCTAAGCCTGACCCTGATAAACCAAATCCTCAGAAGCCTGACCCACAGAAACCGGGCAAGCAAGATGACGCTAGCAAGGGCGGAAAGACGACTGTAGATAAAGACAACATTAAGGCTAAGGATACGGCTAAGACCGGAGATAATGCAAATCCTCTAGGCTATGCAGGACTTGCAATTACAGCTATAGGAACCTTGTATCTTGCAAAAAGAAGAAAGAAAACCCTTTAAAAGCACTGCAAATGAGTAACAAAGAGTTATACCGCGAGATTATCAACAGTATTATTTTGAATAACATTTTGTAACTCAAAGCAGAATTTAAAGTGATTTAACCTCTTATGTAGAACTTAAAACTATTTAACTTCTTATGCAGAGCTTAAAGCTACTGAAGTTCTTTCGCAAGAATGAGAGCTACTTAATTTCTTACGCAGTTGCACTAGTTAGCTAACAGAAATATTTTGTACAAAAATTAATACAAAATATCCAATGCCCCCTTGACAACATATTTGTCGAGGGGGTATAATTATTGTACAGTAATAAATACATTTGCTTTCTGGAGATTAGAACCGGAATATGAGGGGAAACAGGTTAGAATCCTGTGCGGTCCCGCCACTGTAAGTTGCACTTAATCAAATTAAATGTCATTTGATATAATTTGGTGCCATTTAATACCATTGGAGTTCAATTGATGCCATTTGATACCATTGAAGGTTAATTGATGCAACGAGCCAGGCTACCTCGGCAAATCGGACTAGAGCGACGGACTCGACTATATTAGGCAATATATTTATGTTGTCTGGTATATTGAATTAGAATTTTGGTTGCGCTCTGGTCGCAACTTTTTTATTTTAATTAAATTCTGAATGCTCGACAGCATTTACCAATCAGACATTTACGAATTTGACTGCTCGACAGCGTCTAGTAATCAGATATTTACGAATTTGAAATTTTCAATTAACCAATGGGTTAGTTTCTTTAATCTTCTTTTTTGTGGGTCAGGCGTAATTGCTATGACCCACCTTTAATTTGTTTAACTCTAGTTGTGACTTCTTAGCATATTTCGGCTTATAGGACAAAAAGAGTTGGTAAAAGTCGATGTGAAGATTGAAATTTCAGCTTTATGGCGATTTTAAGTTGTTTTTAAGAAGATATAGGGTGGACAAAAAGAGTTGGTAAAAATGCTTGAAACCCTTGAAATCTTAAGGCGGATTAGTGTTATATCCTATTTCTATCAAAACAGAATTTTGAGGAATGAAGATTTAATATACATACAAAGCCGTGTCTAAATTTTTGATTTCACATTTAAAATACATTCAAACCTGCGACTACATGTTGGATTTCACATTTAAAATACATACAAAATGAATTAGATGAGTGTCCACAACTATGGGTCCAGTATATATACAACTATTAAGGTAATAATTTTAAATTTTGCGATTTGACCCGTAATTTTAAGACTGTCGTTACGGTAAGATTTCCATTATTTGCGTTTTGGCCCGTAATTTTTTGCGTATATTACGGTATAATTTCCATTTTTTGTAATATGACCCGTAAATCTCTTGTCACAATTACGGTATAATTCCCATTTTCTGTAAAACGACCCGTAAACACCTCTCTAAAATTACGGTAGAATTTTCGATTGTGACGATTTGACCCGTAAATTTCTTCAGAAAACTAGTTGAAATTACGGTAAGATTTTCGACTTTGGCAAAAGGACCTGTAAACCTAATTACAAACTCTTTTTGTCCGCTTAGCCGCATAAAACAACCTCGCCTGCAAGCTGTCAACCCACCGGCAAAAGCCACAATTCATGGCAAGTCGATGCGTCTGTGCATAAAACAACCTCGCCTGCAAACTGTCAACTCACCAGCAAATGGCACAATTCATGGCAAGTCGATGCGTCCGCATAAAACAACTATTTTGTTGTTAAATATACTGGGGGGGTAGAGAATATCATGAATTTTTATGAATTTTCTTGAATTTGCAATATTTTTGGATAAAAAGTGATATAATTTAAAAAAATAACAGGTTTGGATTTTTGTATAATTGTGTACAATATATTCGTATTACATTTACAAAAAATAGCAAGTAATCTATGGGAGGATTTTGCGATGGATCAATTGAAATTGATGAAAGAGGCTATAGATGCCAAGAAAGCAAAGAATGCGGAGAGGCAGCCTCGCTATGGCATGAGAAAGCTCTCGGTGGGATTGGTTTCTTGTTTGATAGGAACTTTAATTTTTACACCGGGAATGGGCGTTGTGCCTTCTCAGTCTTTTGCCGCTACGACCGTTAATAAGACCGTATCGGAGCAGAGGGTGCAAGCTGAAGCAGATGGCTTAGCTACAAAAGAGAAGACTAAGGCAGCTACACCAAGCAAAAGTGACAAGAATGCTACGGGGACAAATCGGCAAGTTAGTGTTTTGGAGGCGGTAAATAAGTCACAGTCAAGCGCTGGAGAGCAGGAAAGCAATCAGAGTAAAGCCGGAACAGAAGCGGCAATCGGAAGTGGAGAGGTGTCGGAGCTTCTTGCTAAAGCAAGGAAAGCGATAGGCACTAGGAATGTGCTTCGCGGTCCACAGGCGCCTGCATCAAATGGCAATTTGCCGGCAAATATCGTTGACAAAAATAACTGGGATAAGAATATGAATGTGGCAGATTCTTATTTCCCATTCAATCAGGAGGTCGGAATTACTCCTAATCAAAGACCCGTAAGAGTTACGACATCAGACCCTATAAATATTTGGGATGTCAACTACATGGGCTGGTTTGTTGATGCTGAGGGCAGAACTAATTTAAGGCTTACATACAACGAGAACTCGGTAGTTATATCTGCGGTGTGGAAGACTGCTTTGTTTAAGCTTGATCCGGAGCTTTTCAATGCAGTTGACTGGGATAAGTCATATGCGACCATTACTGATAATGGGGAAGTAAAGGTTAAGTTTACGGATTCAAATCAGGCAAATGCCAAGAGACTTGATATAAAGGACGCAATTCCAAATAGAACTAACAGAAAGACTAATATGCCTATCAATTTGGTTTTGAAGGACGGCGTTACTCTTGATAGTCTGCCAAAAAAGAATCTGATGATACAGATGCGTCTACTTGATAAAAATTTTGAGAGATTATACGCATTTGCACCTAAGGGAACTTCCGTAGACTATTCCACATATACAAAGTCAACTATAATTCCTATGAAGTCAGATATCGATAGCTACTTTATGAGGGGAAATAGACCGAATGGCAATTTGTTCGTTGAACAGAGGGCGTTCATGTCTGAGTTTATCGCTAACCCAGCTAGATATGATGATTCATCCGATATAGGTGTTATAAGAACTGAGTATCAGAGAGCACACGAAAACAAGGCAAAGGCAAATACATATGAGGGCAAGCCTATCGGTTTTGTACAAGTCTTCGACGCTGAGCTTGTGCAGTTCCTAAAGGAGGATTCACAAGGAAATATCGCGTTCACAAGCCTTTTGAACAGAGATAGGACAGAGCGCAAAGGAAACGCTAGCTACCCATACAACCAATATGGGATTAAGAAAAGTCAGATTAATTACACACCGGACGGCAAATTAGCATATATTGTTTTGGCTGAAAATAATTTTGAAGCCAACGGTGTTAATGTTGTCAGAGTAGAAAAGCTGGACGGCTCGGTTTACGAGGGTGTGGGTGGATTTACATGTATTGACTATAATGTGGATAAGACAAAACTGAGAGAAGCCTTCGAAACGCCAGGAACAGAGACAAATCAGGTCAGGTTTGGAACCATGAGCGGCTGGATAGATGCAAATCCTAAGGGCTGGTCTACATTTAAAATTAACTTTGACAAAGAGTTGAAAATTCATGAGGGAGAGAGCTTTATCATCGATACCGGAGCTAAGCCTGAGGGCGGAACTATTGCATTTCAGGTTGGTGCAGAGAACTCACTGCTTAGAAAGATGGTAGGAAACTACATGGCAGCAAGAAGCGTAGGCGCAAAGGACGGTATTGGCAAAATTGAAGAACTCGGAGACGGTCTCTACAAAATACATCTCAGAGAGGGTGCTACGATAAAGAAGGGCGATGCTGTAAGACTGTTCATGCCAGATACTGAAAATCACGACAAAAAAGTTTTCTTTATGGGGATAGCCAATGCGACCAAGGTAAATGAGGGTGGCTCTACTCTTAGCGTAAATAAAGACAGAAATATTGACCTTCACCTGGCATACAAGGCAGACAAGTGCGAGTTTATCTATACTCCTGCTGGAAGTACAGAGACTAAGACGGTTACATTTACAAAAGGAGTAGCTTGGAAAAATGATGCACCAAGGGGACTGATTAAAGGAATACCAAATACGGCTATACTTGCAAGTGGAGGCAACTATGTAATAGACGCTACTAAGCTTGAACCAGGACAGCCTGTAATTGCCAAGGCATATGCAGGAGATAAGGTTTACGAATCTCAGATTAGCTATGTGCCTCTGGAAAAGGGCGAGAAATATACTAGAATGGCAATAGCAGATAATACGGACACCCTGTCTTCTATAGTTGTCGGTAAGTCGATGTATGTACCTTATCAGGACATATTCACTAACGATTATGCTGACGGCAGAGGTGAAATATATGAGGATAGCAAGCTTCTCCCTGAGAGTGAAGAAAAGTTCATGACCGATACTACAAGCCTTGAAGGCTATTCAAAGTATGATTCAGGAATTATTAGGGCAAGGTATATAACGGAAAAAGGAACTACACTCGTTGGAAAGACAACTGCTGAGGGAAATGAATATAATGATGATGGTGATCTTGTCAAGTCTGCCGAGAAGGAAGTTTCAGTTGACGGCAAGAAGTATACTGCATTTGAATATAACCTCAGCTTAAAAGACTTCAGCGAGTTTAAGTCCGGTGAGGGAAACCCAATCAAGCTGCTCAAGGATATGAGATTTATTTTCAATTCGTCAGACGGGTCATCACTACCTTCAGACTGGATTTCTCAAAGAGTAAAGACGAGAGTGCTTTTCAATGCAACCCTAGGCACCCTAGACAACGGCAAAGACAAGTCAGTAAAGGTTGTCCCTGATAATGTTAAATACTATGGCGAAGAGGGATATACTCCTAATGGATTTGTCGGTGCGACTGCAAATGTCAATACAGGCGACAAGTTTGAAAAGAATCCTACAGCACCAGCAGGAAAGACATTCCTTGGCTGGGTAACTGAAAGCGGGCTTGATAAGCTCAAAGCTCAAACTACTCGCTCAGTGCCTGCTGGATATGCAGAGGGCGACTTCGTAACGACATCTGAGAAATTTAATGCCTTGACTAAGGACACGGACGTGTTCACAGAGAATACGCCGGTTTCGACGCATCAGGTTGTATATGCGGTTTACACGGCAGAAAAGATTATAACCTTTGATGCTAATGGCGGAAAGTTTGAGGGCGACAAAACTCAAATAACCGACGATATTACTGACGGAGTTAATGAGCCGAAAGCTCCAACAAAAGAGGGCAAGGTCTTCAAGGGTTGGGCAACAAAGGCTGATGCTACACAGCCAGATGTTGCTGACTTGAGCAAGGTTGCTGAGGGAACAACTCTTTATGCTGTTTGGGCAGATGCACCAGCAGAATCAAACGCTGATAAGTACCAGCCTGAATACAGCGGTATGACTGTAAAACAAGGTGAAACAGCAACAGTTGAACCTACTTTTAAGGATAAAGCAGGACAGCCTGTTGATAAGACTACAGTTCCTGTAGCAAAGTATGAACTTGGAGCAAAGGCACCACAGGGAGCAAGTATAGACGATAAGACTGGAAAGGTAACCTATACAGCACCAGCAGACCAGCCGGCAGGTGATGTAACGATCCCTGTAGTAGTAAAATATGAAGACGGCACAGAGGACACTGCAACTGCCAAGGCAGTCGTAAGCACAGCCACACCAGCAGAATCAAGTGCCGAAAAATATCAGCCTGAATACAGCAATATGGCAGTAAAGCAGGGTGAGACAGCAACGGCAAATCCTATCTTTAAGGATAAAGCAGGACAGCCTGTTGATAAGGCGACTGTTCCTGTAGCCAAGTATGAGCTAGGAGCAGACGCACCAGAGGGCGCAAGCATCGATTCAACAACTGGAGTTGTAACCTATACGGCACCTGCAAACCAGCCTGCAGGCGATGTAACAATCCCTGTAGTAGTAAGCTATGCAGACGGAACAGCAGATAATGCAACAGCAAAAGCAGTTGTGAGTGCTGCGGCACCGGTTGACTCTAACGCTGATAAGTACCAGCCTGAATACGGCGATATGACTGTAAAACAAGGTGAAACTGCGACAGTTGAACCTACCTTTAAGGACAAAGCAGGACAGCCTGTGAATAAAGCAGATGTTCCTGTAGCCAAGTATGAGTTAGGACCAAATGCACCTGAGGGAGCAAGCATTGATCCAACAACTGGAGTTGTAACCTATGTGGCACCTGCAAACCAGCCGGCAGGCGATGTAAATATCCCTGTAGTAGTAAGCTACGCAGACGGAACAACAGATAATGCAACAGCCAAAGCTACTGTAAGTGCAACAACGCCAGCAGAATCAAACGCTGATAAATACCAGCCTGAATACGGCGATATGACTGTAAAACAAGGTGAGACTGCGACAGTTGACCCTACATTCAAGGACAAAGCAGGTCAGCCTGTTGATAAGGCAACCGTTCCTGTAGCCAAGTATGAGCTAGGAGCAGACGCACCTAAGGGAGCAAGCATCGACGATAAGACTGGAAAGGTAACATACATAGCACCCGCTGACCAGCCGGTAGGCGACGTTACAATCCCTGTCGTAGTGAAATACGCAGACGGAACAACAGACAATGCAACAGCAAAGGCTACTGTAAGTGCAAAAACACCAGCAGAATCAAACGCTGATAAGTACCAGCCTGAATATGGCGATATGACTGTAAAGCAAGGCGAGAAAGCGACAGTTGAACCTACATTCAAGGACAAAGCAGGCAAGGCTGTTGATAAGGCGACTGTTCCTGTAGCTAAGTATGAGTTAGGAGCAGACGCACCAGAGGGCGCAAGCATAGACGATAAGACTGGAAAGGTAACATACATAGCACCCGCTGACCAGCCGGTAGGCGATGTTACAATCCCTGTCGTAGTGAAATACGCAGACGGAACAACAGACAATGCAACAGCAAAGGCTACTGTAAGTGCAAAAACACCAGCAGACACTACTCCACCAGCAGCACCAAAGGTAGAGGCAAAGGATGACGGAAGCGTTGAGGTTACACCACCAGCTGACGCTGATACTAAGACTGTTGAGATTACATACACACCAGAGGGCGCAGATAAGCCGGTAACAGTAATCGCAAGCAAGGACGCAAACGGAACTTGGAGCGTACCAGACGGCTCAGATGTGACAATCGACCCACAGACTGGAAAGGTTACTATCCCTGAGAACAAGGTAAAGGACGGCACAGAGGTTGTTGCAGTCGCAAAGGACGAGACAGGAAATGCGTCAGATAAAGCAAAGGCAACAAGCAAGGATGTGAACGGACCGTCAGCACCAAAGGTAGAGGCAAAGGATGACGGAAGCATCGAGGTTACACCACCAGCTGACGCTGACACTAAGACTGTTGAAATTACATACACCCCAGAGGGATCAGATAAGCCAGTAACAGTAATCGCAACCAAGGACGCAAACGGAACTTGGAGCGTGCCAGACGGCTCAGATGTTACAATCGACCCACAGACTGGAAAGGTTACTATCCCTGAGGATAAGGTAAAGGACGGAACAGAGGTTGTTGCAGTAGCAAAAGACGAGACAGGAAATGCGTCAGATGAAGCAAAGGCAACAAGCAAGGATATAAACGGACCGTCAGCACCAAAGGTAGAGGCAAAGGACGACGGAAGCATTGAGGTTACACCACCAGCTGACGCTGACACTAAGACTGTTGAGATTACATACACACCAGAGGGATCAGATAAGCCTGTAACAGTAGTAGCAACCAAGGATGCAAACGGAACTTGGAGCGTACCAGACGGCTCAGATGTGAAAATCGACCCACAGACTGGAAAGGTTACTATCCCTGAGAACAAGGTAAAGGACGGCACTGAGGTTGTTGCAGTAGCAAAAGACGAGGCAGGCAATAAATCTGACGAAGCAAAGGCAACTAGCAAGGATGTGAACGCACCGTCAGCACCAAAGGTAGATGCAAAGGATGACGGAAGCATCGAGGTTACACCACCTGCTGACGCTGACACTAAGACTGTTGAAATTACATACACCCCAGAGGGAGCAGATAAGCCGGTAACAGTAATCGCAACCAAGGACGCAAACGGCACTTGGAGCGTGCCAGACGGTTCAGATGTTAAGGTAGACCCACAGACTGGAAAGGTTACTATCCCTGAGGATAAGGTAAAGGACGGAACAGAGGTTGTTGCAGTAGCAAAAGACGAGGCAGGCAATAAATCTGACGAAGCAAAGGCAACTAGCAAGGATGTGAACGCACCATCAGCACCAAAGGTAGAGGCAAAGGATGACGGAAGCATTGAGGTTACACCACCTGCTGACGCCGATACTAAGACAGTTGAGATTACATACACACAAGAGGGAGCAGACAAGCCTGTAACAGTAATTGCAACAAAGGATGCAAACGGCACTTGGAGCGTGCCAGACGGTTCAGATGTTACAATCGACCCACAGACAGGAAAGGTTACTATCCCTGAGAACAAGGTAAAGGACGGCACTGAGGTTGTTGCAGTAGCAAAAGACGAGACAGGAAATGCGTCAGATGAAGCAAAAACTGAATCTCTTGCAAAGCTTGAGGTAGAGGTTAAATCGCCAAGCGTTACTGAGGGTGAAAAAGTAAAAGACGGTACTAAGGTCGTAATACCAAATAAAGATAACGCTAAAATTATCCCAAGCGAAGAAGTGAATGGCTTGAAGGTTGATGATAACGGAAACCTTGTTGGAACACCAAAAATATCCGATTGGGGCAAGACCGAGGAAACAAGGGTAATTAGAATCCCTGTTACAATCAAGACAGACCTTGAAACCATAGACACATTTATAGAGGTTACTGTAAATCGTGATACAGATGGAGACGGAATCCCAGATATTATTGATGAGGATGACGATAATGACGGTGTTAACGATGTTCAAGAAGCAAAAGATGGCACGGATCCAAAAGATGCAAATTCAAAGCTTGCAAAAAACAACTCAAATGACAAGAAGAATCCAAAAACATCTGACGCTAATGGTATGACCGCAGCATCCACAACATTATTAGGCAGCTTGATAGCTCTAGCTACTTTGAGAAGAAGAAAGGACTCAACAAAATAGTTTACCGCAAGGGCATATTGATTTAAACCCAGGGTAACCGAAATTTCAATCCTTTTACAATGTGCAATGAGGGTCGTCAAAAATGACGACCCTCATTGTGTTTAACTTTAGTTATAATTCGTAAAAGTGATGGATTTTGATATATTGATTTTATCATAATTCATAAAAGAGATAGAATTTTGGCATATTTCATTGTTCTTATGGTCTGTAAAAGCCTGAAAAATCGTAAATCAAATTCTAAGTCAACTATTTTGTTGTATCCGAAGCGATAGAAAACTTTTAAAATACTTTTTCACAAAACATCTTTACATAGAATCTAAAGGTGTTATAATGTTGGTAGGCGGTTAATTTTTTAACAACAATTTATGCCTTTAAAAAATATTGGGGTGAGATGCGTTAAAGGCCCATCCCATAAAAAGAAAAGAAACACTTAATAGGAGGATATCTGTTATGAAAAAGGTTGGAGTTCTGGGAACAGGCACAATGGGAGCTGGAATCATTCAGGTTTTGGCACAAAATGGTTATGATGTATATCTGAGAGCGAGAAGAGAAACTTCCGTTGAAAAAGGTATTGCAACAGTTGAGAAGAATCTTGACAGACTTATCAAGAAAGAAAAGATTACTGAAGATGACAAAAAAGACATCATGAGTCGTGTTCACGGTTCAACTGATATCAATATCGTAAAAGACGTTGACCTTATCATCGAAGCTGCAACAGAAGATATGGAAGCTAAGAAGGCACTTTTCGCTGAGCTCGATGAGCTTGTTGGGCCTGAAACTATTTTGGCGACTAACACTTCATCTTTATCAATTACAGAGATTGCTTCTGCAACTAAGAGACCTGACAAGGTTATCGGAATGCACTTCTTCAACCCTGTTCCAATGATGAAGCTTGTTGAAATCATCGCAGGCCTTGCAACTTCTGAAGAAACTAAGAAGACAGTTGTAGAGCTTTCTGAGAAACTTGGCAAAACACCAGTTGAGGTTGCTGAAGCTCCTGGATTTGTTGTAAATAGAATCTTGATTCCTATGATTAACGAGGGTTGCGGAATTTTGGCTGACGGAGTTGCAGATGCTAAGGGTATCGATTCAGCAATGAAGCTTGGTGCTAACCACCCAATGGGACCTCTTGAACTGGGAGATTTGATTGGTCTTGATGTTTGCCTTGCTATAATGAACGTTCTTTATGAGGAATATGGCGATCCTAAGTATAGACCTAATGTTCTTCTTAAGAAGATGGTTCGTGCTGGTAAACTCGGACGAAAGACAGGCGAAGGCTTCTACGATTACAGCAAATAAGCTTAGGCGAAGCAAAATATTTTGTAAAAACAGCCACTCTATGCACATTCGCACAGGGTGGCTTTTTAATTGTTTTTAGCGGTGGATACGATAGAAAAAAATTGCAAATAAATATTAAAATAATACTTGCAATTGTTGATAGAATAGATTATATTATATCTTGTTAGCTATATCTAACAAGATGAAAAAGGAGGTCTTATGAAAACAAATTATTGCAAGTTAAATATTGTTGCACTCGCTACATTGGTCGTTATGATATTTACACTAGCCCCAATGAATGTAATGGCTGATGATGGAGCTGCTAATGATAACAATGGCGACAAATATGTTATGATGAATGTGCCATATAGTGATTTTTATGGTGAACAAGTTGACTCTGTAACATCGGCAACAAAGAAGAAGACGATGAATGAAAGACTAGTTGCCGGCTCATATCATACGCCAGATGGAGGCGAGATTCGAGGTGTTACTTGTCCTGTAAAGTTAGGCAAGGATGTAGATTTAAGCAAGTACAAGAAAGTAAATTCAGAGGCGGATTTATTTGCAGGTGAGGACTATACTTACATGGAAATAGGAGATAAACCTAGCTTCTATCTTGAAGTTAGCAATGAACAGGGTAACCTGAAATTTAATATTGCCACGGCTGTACAAAAAGCAACTAAGAAAGTTAGCCCAGATGTTGGAGAAGTAATTACGGATGATCATCATGTGGACTATGCTATAAAGCTAAAAAACTCAGAAACATTTTTACTTGAAAATACGAAAGTATATGGAATAACTTTAAAGGGTTATGGCAGTAATTATTCTAAAAAAATTATGCATCTAACGCAACTTAGAAACATTTTTGTGAAAAATCAACTTGGTGGCTCAAAGGAGGACTTAGCTGCTTTTGTTGGTGGTACAATTGAAAGCATAATATATTATACATCGGATGGAATATACGAAATTAGCAATATTAGACTACAAGTTCCAATGCTAGTGGACAATAAGGACGGAGGAGCACTAAAGGTTGAAGATATTGCTCATGGTACAGGAAGTTCCAAGGTTACTGTTAATCTGCCGGAGCACTATATGGCAGAATATTTCCTTGATGGAGTTGAGATTCAGATAGATAATGGAAGAATTGTAACTAAAAATCTAACTGTGGGAACACACAAGCTTACAGCCAAAGACAGATTTAAGAAATTTTCGAATATTGACGCATTCTTCACTGTGACAACTGAAAAAATGCCTGCAAAATATGATGGGGCAAAAGCTATCAAAAAAAATAATGATGCTACAGACGATGAATTTAAAATGTATATCAACAATATAACCAAAATTCAAGTTAAAGTAGGCAACAAAATCAAAACTTATGGTGTAACTGGTAGGCATGGTGTTCCTATTATTGATAAGAACAATGGCGAATTAGATTTTGAATCCGAGAAGGTGGCAAGACTTAAGGCAGATTTTCCTGATTTGTCAAATGCGGAAATTACGATAATGTCAGCAGGATATAAGAATCTTTCCTTTAATTTGAAAAAAAGTCAAGCTGGTAACGATTCTAAAGTTGGTTCTGGGACGACTCACGGGACAAATAATGATTCACAAAACACAGACGCTAAGAATACTGGCGACAAACAAAATATAGACAAAGCTGAGCTAACTAAGATTAATGGGCAAAATGCTAAAAATGGTAATGCAGTTAGAACAGGTGATGATACAACTCTTATGAGTTTGGTGGGCTTGATTGCCTTTGCAGCTACCGCATATGTTGTTTATAGAAGAAACCTGCATCTTAAATAAAAGTAAGCGTTGTCATTAAAATATGCCACTCTATGCACATTCGCACAGGGTGGCTTTGAATTTTGAAAAATAAATCGCCATAAAGACTGAAACTTCAATCTTTACAGCGATTTTTACCAACTCTTTTTGCCCACTTAGCCGACTTATAGATAATTTTTCACCTTGAGAGCAGACTTAACCCCAGCAAGCATTGTGTAATTTGCAAGAAAATACCCTGCATTGCCGTCAGCCTCCATTTGAGATATCAATGAATTTGCGTCACCCTTGATGACCTCATGACCTGGTAGCCTTTCAGATATGACCTTTTCCAGCAAATCAGCTGATTCGCCTAGCACATAAACTGAATTGAGAGGAGAGCCTTTTAGCTGCTCGAACAAAATAGATGCAATCCACGAATCGTCGACACCGTCAGCCTCATGCCTATTTATGCCTATGAGAAGATTGTAAGGCACATGCGACTTTGCCACCAAATCTATTGAAAGATTTGCGCCGGCAGGGTTTTTGACAAGATTGAGGAAGCTGTCGTGACCGTTGAATTTGAATCTTTGAAGTCGCCCGTTGCCAACCTTGATGGTGGACAAAACCTCATACATTTTTTCCTCTGAGAGATTGTCGGATAGACCGACTGAAAGCGCGGCGGTTGAATTATAAACCATGTATATCGCATCTTCAGGAGCCTTGTATTTTCTACCGGCGAGCGTGAAATCACGCCCGTGAACATTTTCAGCAACAAAATCTGGCGTCTGATGGGCATATCCGCATGAACAGTTGAACATACCTAGATGGTCATATACCCTTTCGGAATATTCAAGCTTCCTGCCACATTTTGGACATTTTACTTCAACAAAACAGCCGGCATCAGGACAGTCCACGCTGTAATATGTTTTTTCGTTTTCGACAAGGCTAGCAAGATAACTTGCCATAGGGTCATCGCCATTTACAAACAGTGCACTTCCGCTTGGAAAAGTTTTAGCCATCTTCTCAGCAAGCTCTTTTGCACCACCAAACCTGTCGACCTGATCCTGAAATAAATTGGTAATGACAATTTTGCCAGGATGAATCGCTTCAGAAATTTTGCCGAGATTACCCTCGTCGACCTCTAGAACAAGCACATCTCCGGGCACATTCATTGAAAAATCGGAGTATTTGATCATCGTTGTTGTTATGCCTATATAAACATTCGCCCCGTTGTCATTGGTTGTAACCTCATAACCGCAAGCCCTATAAAAATCGACGATATACTTAGTTACAGAGGTTTTTCCGTTGGTCCCCGTAACCATGATGACCTTCTTTGGTACATTGAATTTGTGCAGAAAATTGGGCGAAAGCTTTAACGCCAGCTGACCCGGCGAACCCGAGCCTTTGCCAATTAACGATGCCACCTTAAGCGCTAGTTTACTTATTCCCAGTACTATTTTGCTCATAAAATACCTTTCCTAGTTTATATTTTGTGATTTCTTTCCTCTACTTTAGACAAGATATTATACCACAAAATACCAAACAAAACACAAATGGCTCGCAATTTATTAATTATATTTATATTAGAAGTTCGATTTCCTCTAGGGCTTATTAATCCTATTTTTCTTCCTTTAAAAAGGATTTAATTTAAGTGGATAAATTTTGCGTATAATTTTTGCACATGTTTTTCATGCATTATTTTTGAAAAAAAGAACATATGTTCTTGACTTTTTGAAGAAATGTGGGATAATAAATATAGTTAATATTGCATCAGCATCAAGGAGGTGTATTGATGTCTAAAATGAAAAAAGATACAATCAAAGCGAAAGGTTTTGAGATACAAGTTTATACAAGAGATTTTAAAAATGATTTTGTTAGCTTGACGGATATAGCAAGATATAAAAACGTGGATGAACCTAATGTTGTTATAGCAAACTGGATGAGAAACTATAACACAATTGAATATTTAGGAATATGGGAGCAGTTAAATAATCCGAATTTTAAACCCATCGAATTCGAGGGGTTTTTGAAAAAATCGGGCAGTAATGCATTTACATTATCTCCTAAAAAATGGGCAGAAAGCACAAATGCCAAGGGTTTATTTGTAAAAGCTGGTAGAGGCGGAGGAACATATGCTCATAAGGATATTGCATTTAAATTTGCTGCATGGATTTCAGCAGAATTTGAACTTTATATCATTAAAGATTATCAAAGATTAAAGGATGATGAAAATTCGAAATTATCTTTATCGTGGAACTTAAATAGAGAAATTTCAAAAATAAACTATAAAATTCATACAGATGCAATTAAAGAATATCTATTAAATGATTTAACTAAGGAACAGTTGTCATACCAATATGCAAGCGAGGCAGATATGTTGAACGTTGCAATGTTCAACAAGAGTGCAAAGCAATGGAGAGAGGAAAATCCAGAACTTAAAGGTAATATTAGAGATTATGCAAGCCTTAATGAACTTTTAGTACTTGCAAATATGGAAAGTTACAATGCGATTCTGATTTCCAACGGTGTGGGACAAAAAGATAGAATGATAGAGCTCCGAAATTTAGCGAGGAAGCAGTTATTATCCCTTGCGAATATAAATAAAAATATAAAATCTGAAGAAAACTACTGATAAAATGAGAGTATATCAAATATGACGGGAGAATTTGATGTGGAAGAGAGAAAGTATATCGCAATAGATCTTAAGTCCTTCTATGCGTCAGTTGAATGTGTAGATCGAGGACTTGACCCGCTTAATACATATTTGGTCGTAGCTGATGAATCAAGAACAAGCAAGACAATCTGTCTTGCGATTTCTCCTGCGCTGAAATCACATGGTGTACCTGGTAGGCCTAGGCTATTTGAAGTTGAGCAGATTGTTAAGGAAATAAATGCCACAAGGGTGATGAATGCGAATTTAGAGCAGCTTAATGGAACAAGCTATGCGATGAGATTCGTAAACCAAAGAAAAGATATCGGAATCAAATATTATATTGCAAAGCCCAGAATGGCAAGATATATAGAAGTCAGTAAACAGATTTATGGGATTTATCTCAGATATGTAGCACCTGAAGATATACATGTCTATTCTATTGATGAGGTCTTTATTGATGCTACACCGTATTTAAGAACCTACTCAATGACGCCAAAAGAGCTTGCGATGAAGATGATAACGGAAGTTCTCGATGAAACTGGAATTACAGCGACTGTAGGTATAGGGACAAATCTTTATCTTGCAAAAATTGCGATGGATATTGTAGCCAAGCATATTGAGGCTAATGCTGATGGTGTGAGATTGGCAGAACTGGATGAAATTTCCTATAGAAGGCTTCTTTGGGGACATACGCCTATAACAGACTTTTGGAGAGTGGGCAAGGGATATAAGAAAAGGCTGGCAAGCGTTGGCATACATACGATGGGCGATGTTGCGAGATGTTCGCTTGGTAGTCAAGAGGATTTTCATAACGAGGAACTGTTGTATAAATTGTTTGGCGTAAACGCTGAACTTTTGATTGATCATGCTTGGGGTGTTGAGCCATGCATGATAAGAGATATCAAAGCTTATTCTCCGTCATCAAACAGTATCAACTCTGGTCAGGTTTTAAAGGAGCCTTATGATTTCTCTTCAGCGAGGATAGTTGTAAGTGAAATGGCAGATGCCTTATCGCTTGATTTAATTGAGAGGGACTTGATGACCGATGGTGTTAGCCTAACTATCGGCTACGATGTAGAGAATATATCCGACCCTCATAGGCGGGCAAGGTATAAGGGCGAGATCATAAAGGACGGATACGGGAGATTAATTCCGAAGCCTGCTCATATGAGTTACAATTTAGGCGATTATACAAATTCAAGTGATATGATTGTTAGAACTATGCTAGGTCTGTATGACAGGATTGTAGGAAAAGATATGCTTATAAGGCGCATAACTATTGCAGCAAATAATGTTTTGCAATCGAGTGTTCTTACTGATAAGGAAAGAGAAAATTCAAAATCAGTCGAACAGATATCACTTTTTGATATAAAAAAAAGAAATGAGAAGGATTTAGGAGTACGAAATGATATTAGACATGATAATAGAGAGAAAAATAGCGGAGAAGCTTTGCATTCTCACATCTCGGGACAACAAGAATATACAGGTAATCAGAATCAGACAAAACAAGACGCTGAGAACGAAGACGAAAATATCGCCAAGGCAATGCTGAAGATTAAGAAGAAGTATGGAAAGAATGCAATTCTAAAAGGGACAAGTTATCAAGAAGGTGCAACAGCAAGGGAAAGAAATGGTGAAATAGGAGGCCATAAGGCGTAGTTTTGAAAAAGGATATATATAAAAATATAAATGAACTCCTAGGCAGTGAGGAAAATGGAAGCTATGATGATATTATTAATTTGAAAAGACCATCATATAGTGAACATCCAAAAATGTCTTTGCATGATAGAGCCGCTCAGTTTGCTCCATTTGCAGCGTTGACAGGGTATGAGGACGCAATTTCTGAAGAGGGCAGACTAACAAAAATGAAGAAAGAGATTAGTGATGAGGAAAGACGAAAGATAAATGCAGAGCTTCAAAAATTGCTTACATTGGTTAAGGAGTATAAATATGGTGTAAAATGTTTTAAGAGTCAATCTGTAAATATAGAAAGACCTACAGTAACAGTCGAATATTTTGTTCCTGATGAAAAGAAGTCAGGAGGAAGCTATGTTAAGGATGAGCTCCGCATAAGGGAGGTTGACCTGAATAATAAAACGATAATCACAGAGGATGACAAATTTATAAGGATTGGAGATATTATCGGCATTGCAGTGATTGAAAATCTCTAGATATAGTTCCCAGTTCTTGGATAAATGCGCTCGGAGATGAGGAGTTGTTTTTTACTTAGATAGTTTAAAATTTCAAAGGAGGAAGATAAGTGAATACGAAAATTTTGTGTTATGCTAGATGCAGTACATGCAAGAAGGCTTTAAAATGGATGGATGAAGAAGGATATAAATACGACAGCAGACCTATAGACACAGAAAATCCTAGTGCTGCTGAAATTAAGAAATGGCATGAAGCAAGTGGTTTACCATTAAAACGTTTCTTCAATACAAGTGGAGTAATTTATAGGGAGATGGGACTTAAAGATAAGCTAAAAGATATGAGCACGGAGGAGCAGTATAAACTGCTTGCGAGCGATGGTATGCTTGTAAAAAGGCCGCTATTAGTAGTGGAGAATGACGGAGCCATCAAAGCATATCCCGGTTTTAGAGAAAAAGAATGGACAGAGATATTGGAATAATTAAAGATATATGAGGTTAGATTGCATAATATCAACATAAATTGGCTTATATTGTATAATGTCAACATAACTAATAAGCCTTATAAATAAAAAGCCTCATTTGCTAAATCGAAAGAATTTAACTAATGAGGCCTTTTGCTACTCTTTTATTTTAAGCGAGCGCATTGCATTGAGTATGGCGAGGACGGTAACTCCGACATCTGCGAAAACTGCCATCCAAAGATTTGCAAATCCAAGTGCACCAAGAGCAAGGAAGATGAGCTTGATACCAATTGCGAATATTATATTTTCCTTGCATATTCTTACTGTTTTTTTAGCTATGGAAACGAGCAGAGGTAATTTTTCAATGCTATCTGTCATCATAACGATATCGGCGGCTTCAATTGCGGCGTCCGATCCAAATGCACCCATTGCTACTCCAACATCACTCATCGCAAGTACAGGGGCGTCATTGATTCCATCGCCGACAAAGGCAGTTGCATTTTTAGATCCTTGCTCATTTCGTTTATCTATCAAGTCGGATATAACATTTACCTTATCTTGTGGAAGCAGCTGAGCGATATAATTCGTTAATCCTATTTTCTTAGATACATATGCAGCAGAGGTCTCGAGATCACCTGTTAGCATTAGAAGATTAGGTACACCAAGTTCTCTAAGTCTAGATATGGTTGATTCGCTTTCTTCTCTAATCTGGTCGCTGATTTCTATTGCTCCAAGAAATTCTGTTGCTAGATTGTCAGAAGCTTTTGATACTGAGGACTGTGCTACGTAAACTATTGAGGCAACGCTATTTGTAATTTTTACTCCGGACAAGACATCATCTGCAATTCCTATATCATTCATCAACTTCTTATTACCAGCAAAATACGTGATTTTGCCATCAGAAACCTTGACTCCTCGGCCTGGAATTTCCTCTTGAGAAGCAGTTGCATTTAAAATTGACTGTTTTGTTGCATCAGTCAGATTAAGCTCCGCATATCGTGAAATTGCTATGGCTATTGGATGCTCAGATAGATGTTCGCACGCATAAGCGGCCTTAAGGATTTTTGCTTGATCAACTCCCTCTGCTGTATTTATATTGTCAACGGCGAACACACCCTTTGTTAGAGTTCCTGTCTTATCAAACGCAATGGTATCAAGTCTTGCAAATGCTTCAAGATAGCTGCTCCCCTTGACTATCATTCCCTTTGATGAGGCTGCGCCTATGCCTGCGAATAGAGACATAGGAACAGAAATCACAAGTGCACAAGGGCAAGAAATTACCAGAAATGTCATTGCTCTGTAGAGCCACTGATTAAAGGTATCAAAGCCCAGTATAATAGTTGGGACAATTGCAAGAAGAATAGCCAAACCAACTACAATCGGAGTGTAGTATTTTGCAAATTTTGTGATGAATCTCTCCATGTGAGTTTTGCGCAATGAGGAAGATTCAACCATTTCTAGAATTTTGCCAACTGCAGAGTCTTCGAATGCAGCGGTTACTTGAATTTCAAGGAGACCGTTGCCATTTATAAATCCGCTTGTAACGTCTTCGCCAACATTTACAGTGCGAGGCATGCTTTCGCCTGTAAGAGCCGATGTGTCTAGAGAAGAAGTCCCTGATATTACGGTGCCGTCAACAGGAATTTTTTCGCCAGCCTTCACAACGATTAAATCACCGACTGCAAGTTCTTCTGGCTTGACTGTGATGTAGTCATTGCCGACCTTCTTCGTGGCGAACTCAGATTTGATGTCCATAGCTTCTGAAATAGATCTTCTGCTCTTATCTACTGCAAAGTCCTCGAAGAACTCACCGATGCTGTAAAATAGCATTACACCAGTTGCTTCAGGGTATTGCCCAACATACATTGCTCCTAAGGTTGATACAAGCATTAGAAAGTTTTCGTCAAGAGCTTCTCCTCTAAAAATACTTTTGATAGCTTCCCATATTACCTCATAGCCCGCTAGCACGTAGGCGGCAAAGAAGTAGGCTTCAATATCATATATGTAGCCACAGGCTAAAAGGAAAGCAGAGGAGAAAATCTTAATCAAATCTATGACTCTATCGGTGTCCAGTATTTGTTCGCGCATAGGTGTTAGCGAAGATTTTGAGCGCTCTGCACATGCATCACAGCAGTGATCGTATTCGGTATGATTGTGATCATACCCATGGTGGTGATGGCCGTGCTCGTGACCACAGCCGCAATCCACGAGTTCATGTCCATGCTTATGATGTTCGTCTTCGGAAGAACAGTTGCAATATTCGTTTTCATGTTTATGGTCATATTCATTGTGGTGGATGTGCTTGTGGTCATGCTCGTCACTGCTCTCACTATGATTATGATGCGGATGTTCGCAACAGCAATCTGCATGGTCGTGGACATGTTCATGATTATGCTCATGGTGGTGACAACAATCATGCTTGTTATGCTTTTTGACATGTTGCAAATCAGTTGAGTTTTCTAATTTATTATTTTTAATATCACTCATAATATACCTCGATTAAACGATTAAATAATTACTTAACTGTTAGCTATATTTTACAACATCGGATTTTAAAAATCAATACATATTACAAAATATTTTAAATTTTAATTTTGCGTGAATTTTTGATAGAATATAACTGCACAGGAGGTGTTTCCATGTCTATTAAATTTTTGAAGGACGATATAACAAAGCTAAAAGTTGATGCTATAGTGAATGCAGCGAACGAAACTTTGCTCGGGGGTGGAGGTGTCGACGGTGCAATACACAGGGCTGCAGGTCCTGAACTCCTTGAGGAATGCAGACCATTGGGTGGTTGTAAAACCGGAGATGCAAAAATCACAAAAGGATATAAGCTGCCGGCAAAATACGTTATTCACACGGTAGGACCTATTTACCGTGATGGAAATCATGGAGAAGAAAATTTGCTTCGCTCATGCTACACCAGGTCTCTTGAAATCGCATCTCAAAATGACTGTAAAAGCATTGCCTTTCCAATAATTTCAGCTGGCGTTTATGGTTACCCTAAGAGGGAAGCTCTGGAAGTGGCTGTATCGGCTATTAACGATTACATTGAAAATACAGGGTCTAACATAGACATTTACTTGGTCGTTTTTGACCGAGAGATACAGAACATTGTCGATGAGTTGTATGGATTAGAATGATAAGTGTTGCAATGCAATAGTATAGATAAGTATCGCAACAAACTCAAGAAAAACTTAATAATAAAATATAAAAACAGATTTTAAAGACCACAATAAACAAATAACAGGTTCTATTTTTTCGAAAAGTATGCTAGTATGATAAATAACGAATCATGATAGATAGATTGATTTTTCAAGATTTAAACTGACAAAATAATTTTAAGAGGTGAAATATATGCAGGTTATTGATTTAAAAAAACTTTATGAAATTGCAGACGGCATGGATGGAGAGCAAGTAAAAATTGAAGGCTGGGTAAAAACTAACCGAAACTCCAATAAGTTCGGTTTTATCGGTCTCAATGACGGTACATTCTTCAAGCCTGTGCAGGTGGTTTACGAGAAAGAAAATATAGATAATTTCGACGAAGTGTCAAAGCTACATATATACACAGCTATAACGGTAGAAGGTGTTTTGTGCTTAACACCGGATGCAAAGCAGCCTTTTGAGATAAAGGCAGAGAAAATCTTGGTTGAAGCAGAAAGTACGAGCGATTATCCATTGCAAAACAAAAGACACTCGATGGAATTTCTAAGAGAAATTGCACACCTAAGACCTAGGAGCAACACATTTGCGGCTGTTTTTAGGGTTAGGTCGCTAGTGGCTTACGCAGTTCATAAGTTTTTTAATGAAAGACATTTTGTGTACATGCATACTCCAATCATAACTGGCAGTGATGCAGAGGGTGCTGGCGAGATGTTCCACGTTACGACCCTGCCTCTTTCGGACGTACCGAGGACCGAGGACGGAAAGGTTGATTTTTCAAAGGACTTCTTTGGTAGGGAAGCAAGCCTTACTGTTAGCGGACAGCTTGAGGCTGAGATTTTTGCAATGGCGTTTAAGAACGTCTATACTTTTGGCCCTACCTTTAGAGCTGAAAATTCAAATACAGCAAGACATGCGTCGGAGTTTTGGATGATAGAACCAGAAATTGCATTTGCGGATCTTGAAGACAATATGAAGCTGGCAGAAGACATGGTGAAATATATAATCGAATATGTTCTTGAAAACGCATCTGAAGAAATGCAGTTCTTTAATCAGTTTGTTGATAAGGGATTGATAAAAAGGCTTGAAGATATTGTTTCGTCCGACTTTGGAAGAGTTACATACACTGAGGCTGTTGAAATTTTAAAGAAAAGCGGTCACAAGTTTGACTATCCGGTTGAATGGGGCATTGACCTTCAGACCGAGCATGAGAGATATCTAACAGAAAAAGTTTTCAAGAAGCCGCTATTTGTAACGGACTATCCTAAGGACATCAAGGCATTTTATATGAGACTTAACGACGACAACAAAACAGTTGCAGCCTGTGACCTTCTTGTTCCGGGGGTTGGTGAGATTATAGGTGGTTCACAGAGAGAGGAAAGACTTGATTATCTTGAAAAGAGAATGGATGAGCTTGGACTTAAGAAGGAAGACTATTGGTGGTACTTGGAGCTAAGAAAATACGGCGGTGTTAAGCATGCAGGTTATGGGCTTGGTTTCGAGAGAATCATAATGTATCTTACAGGAATTTCGAATATCAGAGATGTGCTGCCTATACCTAGAACACCAAAGAGTGCGAGCTTCTAGATTGTAGAAACGAATTATTATTGATGATTAATTATAATATATTTTATTTATGAATTAGATTATAAAAAGTTTTTTACGGCACTTGACATATGAATTGGGGGGGGTACAATGTATTAAAATAAAGCGATAAAGGATTTGTGTGTGATATTCTTTTAAGAGGTAGTGCTGTGAAAAAATATTTTAAAAATTGTATATATCCAGATTTCAATAAGAAATGTTTAGTTTTTGGAAATGTGCTTGTTGAAGAAGGAAAAATCAAAAAACTTGATTGCATAGAAAGTTTCAACTCAGAATCAGACGTTCAGGAAGTTATAAATTCATGTAAAGAGATTATTTCTGAGCGTTTATCATTAGAAGAGGGAAACAACTGTAATATCAAAATATTATCACCAGGATTTATTGATATTCATATGCATGAAGAGAATTTTCTTTCTGAAGGAGCACGTTTTGTTATTTCTGAAATGATGTTGAGGCAGGGAGTTACAACATGTGTTGGTGGTCAGTGTGGAGTTCAAAATCAACCTTTAAACACTTTTATATCCGAAATAAATGCTCTTGGCGGTGCGCCTACGAATTATATGATGCTTACAGGCTATAACCAGAAAAGAGTTTCACTTGGGATTGGACATTATTCAGAACCTACAGAGCTACAACTCACGGAATTAAAGAAACAGATTAACAGGGAAATAAACGAGGGAGCTGCAGGAATTAGTTTTGGCATAGAGTATGATCCTGGTATATCAACGGAGGAAATAATTGAAGTAATAAACTCAATAGAGAATGATGACATAATCGTTGCGGCACATTATAGAGAAGATGGAAGTGGCGCAGTAGATTCTATCAAGGAAATGATAGAAATACAGAAAAATATCGGCAACAAAAAATTTCAAATTTCACACTTAAGCAGTTGCTCGGCAATGGGGTCAATGAAGGAATCGCTTTCTTTAATTAATAGAGCAATGGATGAATACCCACAATTAGATTATGATACCTATCCATATAATGCATTCTCTACTCAAATAGGTTCTGAAGTTTTTTCTGAGGGCTGTTTTGAGGGATGGGGAAAGTCATATGAAGATATTTTGTTAACAGATGAACCTTATAAAAATATTTATTGTGATAAACAAATTTTTGAAAATTGTAGGAATAATTATCCTGAAATGCTTGCCATAGCGTTTGTTATGAATGAAGAAGAAATAGAAGAAGCCATTGTTAATGCAAATGGAATGATAGCCAGTGACGGAATTATAAATCATGGTAATGGACATCCGCGTGCTGCTGGAACATTCCCAAGAGTAATAAGAAAATATGTTAGAGAAAATAAATCTATATCGCTGTACAGAGCAATAGAAAAGATGACTATAAAGCCTGCAAATCGTCTTAATTTGAAAAAGAAGGGGAGGATAGAAGAAGGTGCTGATGCAGATCTTGTAATCTTTGATTATGAGAAAATAGCAGATGGTGCAACGTATGAGGACATCAGTATACCGCCTAGGGGTATTCATGAAGTTTATATTTCAGGCGAATTGGCTTTAAAAGAGAATAAAAAATGCAATGAAAACCTAGGAAGATTAATTTTGAGGAGATAGATATGAGTAATAATAGTATGGACTCAAAAAAAGAAAAAGAAGTTGCTAAAAAGAAGCGTTTTAAAGTTCCTCACGTTTATGTATTGCTATTAATTATTATTTTTATATGTGCTGCACTAAGTTATATTATTCCTGCTGGCTCATACGATATGAAAACAATAGAAACTAACGGAATAGAAAGGGAGGTTGTTGATCCTAATACATTCAAATACGTTGAAAGTTCACACGTTGGACTTATGCAATTCTTAAGTGCTGTTCCAAGAGGAATGCAGGAAGTTGCACAGATAATATTCTTTATATTTATCGTTGGAGGTTCGTTTGGAGTAGTACAAGCTACAGGAGCAATAGAAGCTGGCCTAGGAGTTCTTGCGAAAAATGCAAAGGGTAAGGAGCAATTAATAATTCCAATTGTGATGTTGGCATTCGGATTTTGTGGAAGTGTAGCTGGTATGGCTGAGGAAACACTACCTTTTATACCGATATTTGTTTCACTATTTGTTGCTATGGGTTATGATTCAATTACAGGTACAGCAGTTGTTCTATGTGGTGCAGGAGCTGGATTTGCTGGTGCGTTTATGAACCCATTTACAATCGGAGTTGCACAGGGTATAGCTGGACTACCTCTGTTTTCTGCTATAGGATTTAGGCTATGCATTTTTGTAACAATGATGATTCTCACTGTAACGTACGTTATGAGATATGCTCATAAAATTAAGAAGAATCCTGAACTGTCTAGTATGCATTCAATAGATATAAAGAGGGAAGATAATTTAGACCTTGAAAATCTACACGAATTTGGAGCAAGAGAAAAAAGTATTCTAATCGTGTTTTTCTGTTCAATTGTATTATTGGTTTATGGTGTTTTGAAGTGGGGCTGGTATATGGATGAGATTGCAGCATTGTTCTTTGGAATGTCAATGATTGCAGCCATTATTGGAAGATTATCACTAAATGAGTTCGCTATGAAGTTAGGTGCTGGAATGGCGGATGTTGCAGCAGGAGCTTTGGTTGTAGGATTTGCGAGAGGTATACTTGTGGTGCTTACGGATGGTAATATTCTTCATACTATACTCAATGTAGCGGCGGCAGGTTTATCTGCTTTTCCTCCAGTTTTTTCAGCGATAGGCGAATACGTATTCCAATGCTTGCTTAATTTCTTAGTTCCTTCGGGGTCAGGTCAGGCAGCAGTTTCTATTCCTATTCTTGCGCCTTTAGGTGATCTTGTTGGAGTTACAAGACAGACAACATGTATTGCATTCCAACTTGGCGATGGAATTTCAAATATTTTCACACCTACATCAGGATATTTCATGGCAGGTCTTGCCCTTGCAAAAATTTCATGGGACAAATGGGCTAAGTGGATTTTACCGCTTATTGGATTACAATATTTGCTAGGAGCAATTGCAGTTGTAATTGCACAATCAATGGAATTAGGACCATTTTAAATCCAATGCGGATACTGATATTAATATTCCTTTCAAAAGTATTACTCAAGGGATAGTGTATAGGAAGGAAAATGTTATAAAATGAAAAACTCTCGGGATGAAAACAACAATAAAAACGATACATTGACTTGTAATAGCATAACTGAAATTGAAGATCAATTTTCGAAGAATGTTGAAGATAATCTAGGGAAAGCAGAAGAACTAAATGAATTTATAGCATGCAATCCAGAAATTTCTGGACAAGAATACAAGGCTGTAGAACAAATAAGCAACTTGCTGAACAAAGAAGGGTTTGCTGTAACTAGAAATTTTGCGGGCATGGAAACTGCTTTTTTAGCTGTGAACGGAGAAAATAATCACAGTAGAAAGATTGCAATACTTGCAGAATATGACGCTTTGCCTGAAATAGGACATGCATGTGGACATTCGGTTAGTGGTTCTTCAAGTGTATTAGCTGGAATTGCACTAAAAGATTTTCAAAATAAATTGGATGCCGATATACATATTATAGGTACTCCCTTAGAAGAAACTGATGGCGGAAAAATTACTATGGCTAAAAAAGGCGTATTTGACAAATATGATATGGCCATTATGTTACATATGTATGATTCAAATTTAATCAATCCTGTTACCCTAGCATTAGATTCATATACATATTCATTTTACGGAAAAGCAGCTCATGCATCCGCTGCCCCTTGGGATGGTGTTAACGCATTCAACGCAGCTCAATTGATGTTTCATGCTGTAGATATGTTAAGACAACATGTACATGAGGATGTGAGGATGCATGGAATAATAAGATATCCAGGAGAAGCGCCGAATATAGTTCCAGAAAAATGCTCGTTAGAAATGTATTGTAGGGCGAAAAGTAGAAAATATCTAAATGAAGTTGTTGAAAAAGTAGACAATTGTGCAAAAGGTGCTGCAATAGCAACTGGCTGTACGTACAAAAGAGAGCTAACCGATCAACCATTTGATAACTTAAAATTTAATAGAACAGGGTTAAAAGTCTTAGAACAATGTTATAAACAGGTAGGGTTGAAGCTAAATGGAGATCCTTTGAAGCCGTTTGGTTCGACAGATGCAGGGAATGTAAGTTATAGGTGTCCAACATTCCATGGTACTATACAACTAGCACCTGCAGGTACGCCAATACACTCGGAAAGTTTTGAAAAATACGTGCATGGAGATGTCGCTAATGAAACAATAGAAAAAGCAGCGAAAATCATAGGCTTGCATATCATAAAAATATTTTCTGACAATCAATTATATAATGATATGAAGAAAGATTTTAATGAAGAATTGTAAAATTTGATTTTTAAAAATTCTTTTATTGCTTCCAAATGAGGGGGGGGAGGTCCAAACCTCCTCCCTTTTAAAGTACATATGTAAATATGTGAAATTATGTGTTTCATTATTCAGAATGTTACGTAAATTTAAAAATTTACTTAACTATTCACGATTCTTAAGCACTTCCCCATAGTTGATCTTTGAGATATTGTAAACCTGACCAATGCAAACGAGAATGTATATCAGCAAAGCATAGCCGAAGGCTTTGAAGAACAAAGTGCTGCTTATTGCCAGCTCAAAATATCCCGCAAACTTGCTGAAAGCAACAAAAGAGATATAACCTAAAAGCTTCTTTTGAAGAGGCCAGCTTAAAATGAAGGTCAGAATAAGCACAACTGTTGTCGGCATGATGTATATTAAACTTATCTCGCGGCGCGTATACCCGAATATTTTGAGATAGGCTATTGAAAGCCTGTTTTTGTTGATTATTATCTTTGTAAGTATAAATATAAATACGAAGAAAAATGTGAGTGAAGCATACGTGAATACATCAAGCATTGGACCCACTATGTTTTTTAATGTTTTACCTGCATCGCTTACAGTTTCTTTGTCGACTGTGTTTGCTAAGAATTTTTCATCTATGTTGAGTTTCTGATTGCTTAGGTAACCATTGAAGTAACCGTTGTCTTTGCCAATAATTTTATTCAACTGCTCCCTTGGGAAGAACGCGGTAAGTGCTGGCTCATATTTGTATATAGCTGATATTTTGTATTCCCTAGTTTTACCAGTAATTTCATTTTTTATCTTGATGTAATCACCGACATCCTTTTCGGCTTTTTTTGCCAATCCATCGCTGATAACGACATTATTATCACTTTTCGATAAATTGAGATTTTTAAAGTAAAGGCTGTTATCAGAGATGCCCATTGTGGAAATTTCCTCGTTACTCTTTCTTATCCTCATATAAACCGATCCAGATGATATGGTAAACTTTTCAGCCTGCTGCTTAATGCCTGAATCTGAGGCGTTGTTTGACTCTAGGTCGGTGTTTGAGTGTGAGCTGATGCTTGAACCAGAGTCGATGTTTGAATGTGAATCAATGCCTGAATCTGAGGTGGCACCTGAATCTGAGCCGATTGCTTCAAGAGGCACAGGACTTTTAAGAATATATTGATACTTTGATACAAGCCCTGCTGAAGAAGCCTTGCTAAACTTATCAAATGTCGGCGATGCTGAGAAAGCGTAAAATAGCAAGATTGAAATTATGAAAATCCCGATTGCCATTATGATGTAATCGCCTATGCTATTTATTAAAACCCTAAACCTGAACCTTGTCTTAAAATCGGCAAACTTGAATGGCTGTATCTTCCTATATTTCTTTTTGCTTATCGAATGTCTTAGAAAATCAAGTGGCGAATACTTTAAACTCTTTACAAGATAAGCGTAGTTTATAAAAAGCATTATAATAATAGGAACGACAGTAGTTAAAAGCAGCGCTTGGCTGTTAAACAAGGCTTTGAAAGCAGGCAAGTTGAAACTGCGATAATAAACTGTAGAATAAGGCTTGACTAGGAGTGTGTACCCCAAAATATTTCCGCATAAAGCAGCTGCTAGCGTTACAATAACTGGGGTAGCCATGTACTGCTTGAGAATCTCGCTCTTTCTATAGCCCGTTGCCAGCAAGGTGCCTATAATCTCTGAGTCCTCGACTATTTTGTTTGAGGAAGCAACCGCAAACAAAAAGGCTATTAAAATTACCATCAATGCTCCAAGCACCATCATCATGGGTCTATCGCCACCCATATCGTCCATCATGTAGTTTATGCTTTTGTTGTCCTCCGCCCTCAGCAAGCCGAGCAATGTGCCGTCCGAGGACACCCTTGCGAGGAAATCATTTTCTATTTTCTTTTTCTTTTGTTGATTCGCCTTTGAAATAGGGGTTTTCTTTACGCCGATTTTAACGTTATTTACCGGTCTCAGTTCAGCATCTTTGAATCTGTAAGAAACTTGAAAAACGGTCTTTCCCGGGTTAAATTTAGAAGCCAAATCTTTAGAAACAAGCCCAATGCCGAAGTTTATATTATCGAACATGAAATCGCTATTTTTCTGAAACGGCGAATTGTAGTCAGGACTTACGTATACGCCCACAATTTTCAACGTTCTTTCTTTAAGGTCAACAAAATAGTCGCCCGGCACACGGATCTCATCGCCTAACCTTAGGTGGTTGTTCTCGATATAGTTGGCGCTAAGAGCCACTTCGTTTGATTTTTTTGCAAGCCGTCCGTTACTTATAATAGGCAGATTGATATTATCGCGATTCCCATAAAGCCTCAATATTTTGTTATGAGGAAGCTTAGCATCAATTCTATTCATTTTTTCGATTGTGATATCGTTTTTAGAAATGCCGTGTTCAATGCTTTCACTCATCGGAGCCGCAAGGTAGACCTGTCCATCCTCGACCTTTCCAGATGTCATGAGCTGATTGTTCCTAGCGGCAGTGCTTTCAGAAACTATTAGGAATCCGGATGTTACAGAAATCATAATCGTTAAAAGGATAAATAAAGCGATATTTCTTAGAAAATGCGATTTCAAATCTCTAAAAACTCTTTTGTACAAAATTCTCATTTTAACTTCTTTTTTGAGCCTCCTTTTTTTGTTTACGGAATTTTAGGGATGCTAGGTTAAAAATTACCAATTCAACTCTGATGCTGCAATGATATGTTCGTTCTTTATATTTTCGTGTATCTTTCCATCTCTGAGGCGAATAGTTCTATGTGCTATCTGAGAAATTGCCTCGTTATGTGTTGCAATGATTATAGTAGTATTAAATTTCTTGTTTATGTCGCATATTAAGGTCAGTATTTCCTTTGAAGTTTTGTAATCAAGTGCTCCTGTTGGCTCGTCGCATATCAGTAGGGCAGGCTTTTTAATCAAAGCTCTTCCTATCGCACATCTTTGCTGCTGCCCTCCAGACAGTTGGTTAGGTAGCTTATCACATTGGTCATCTAGTCCCAAAGCAGATAGAAGCTCTCCTAAATCCATAGAATCAGAGACGATTGCCGAACCTATTTCTATATTTTCCTTGACGCTTAGGTCGGGGATGAGATTGTAGAATTGAAAGATAAATCCTAGCTCGCTACGGCGGTACTCTCCGAGCTGTTTATCATTTAATTTTGAAATTGCACGCCCATCTATTATAATGTCTCCGCTATCAGTTCTTTCAAGACCTCCTATGAGATTCAAAAGAGTAGACTTGCCCGAGCCGGAAGGACCTAACAGACTACAAATTTCTCCTTTTTCAATATCGAGAGAAATATCCTCGAGAACTTTAATCTTATTGTCAGTTTCCCCGTATGATTTGGTTAAATTTCTTACTTCCAGAAACATTAGATTTCCTCCTTTTGAGAATGTTGAAGCAAAGATTGTTTTATATAAAACTTTAATATTACACCTTATGCAACTTCGCCATGATTAATACGCGATAGAAAGGTGTATATTGATGGCTTACAACGTCATTAGTTAGCATAGGCTTACTATATACCTTTTTGTTTCAAAAAACAACACATAAGAATTATATAATTTAAAAATTTTTTGTTATCTTGGGATGAATTGCTGTTTATGAAGCATTGCATAAAAGTATATCCATAAATCGGAGCAAAATATTTTGTTGTGCCTTATTTGGAAATTTGTTATAATAGTGTCAATCGAAATTATTTAGTTTTTTGAATAAATACAAAATCAGGCGTAATTGCCAAGAATAGGACAGGAGGTCTTTGTATGAAAGGCTACACAAGCGAAACAATCAGAAATGTCGCATTACTTGGGCACGGCGGATGTGGAAAAACAACATTTCTTGAGGCAGCGTTGCTCGAGACGGGTGTTACCAAGAAAATGGGTAAGGTTGAAGAGGGCAACACAGTTTCAGATTACGATAAGATGGAAATTGAAAAAGGATATTCAATCAACACTTCAATAGTTCCTATCGAGTGGAAGGACAGCAAAATAAACTTCATAGATACACCAGGATATTTTGACTTTGTCGGTGAAGTAAATGCGGCGCTTAGGGCATCTGAAGCTGCTGTTATCATGGTTGATGCAGGCTCTGGTATTCAGGTTGGAACTGAGATGGCATGGAAAGCTTGTGAGAGATATAAGATGCCTCGCTTTATTGTAATCACTAAGAGGGACAAGGACGAGTTTGATTTTTACAAAACATTCGACGAGCTCAAGGCTAAATTCGGAAGCACACTTATTCCGTTCAGCTGGCCGCTTTCTGCAGAAATCGATGAGGATTTGAAGGAAGCTATAGCAATGGCTGATGAAAGCCTGATGGAAAAATATTTTGAAGGTGAGGATTTCTCGGATGAAGAAATAAAGAAGGGTCTTGTAAAGGGCATTTCTGAGGGCGTTATCGTGCCTGTGTGCTCATCTGCATTTGAACTTGGGCAAGGAATTTCCGGCTTGCTCGATTTGCTTTTGACCTATGTTCCTACGCCACTTCAGCATGGAGCATATAAAGGCTTTAATGATAAGAATGAACCTGTTGAGCGAATAAGTGTTACGGATGCGCCAATGTCAGCCTTTGTTTTTAAGACGATTGTTGACCCGTTTGTTGGAAAAATTTCTGTGATGAAAGTCATTACCGGTAAAATTGAATCTGGCACAGAGGTTTACAACGAAAGAGCCGAGAAGAACGAAAAGGTTGGAAAATTATTCTTCCTGAGAGGTAAAAATCAGACAGAACTTGACTATGCTGAAGCTGGCGATATAGTGGCTGTGGCTAAGTTGCAGTATACACAGTCTGGCGATACACTTTGTGACAAGAGTGATGTTATAAGGTATTTACCATTAGATTTCCCTGAACCTACTTACTATGTTGCAATTGAAGCAGCGGAAAAGGCTGACGAGGACAAGATGGGAACAGGTCTAAACAGACTAAGAGAGGAAGATCCATCGTTTGTAATCGAGAGAAACAATGAAACTCATCAAACACTTCTTGGAGGTCAGGGAGAGATACAGATAAATATTATTTTGTCGAAGCTAAAAGACAGATTTGGTGTTAATGTTAAGACTGTTCCTCAGAAAATAGCTTATCGAGAAACTATCAAGGGTAATTCAGACGTTCAGGGTAAGCATAAGAAACAATCCGGTGGTGCGGGGCAGTATGGTGATGTTCACATTAGATTTTCACCTTCGCAGGAAGAGTTCGAATTCAGTGAAGAACTATTTGGCGGTTCTGTTCCAAAGAACTACGTTCCAGCTGTTGAAAAGGGACTTATCGAGTCCATGGAAAAAGGACCTCTTGCGGGATGCAAGGTTGTAAATATCAAGGCTGTGCTTTATGATGGTTCTTACCACGATGTTGACTCAAATGAGATGGCCTTTAAGATTGCAGCATCGCTTGCGTTTAAGAAGGGTATAGTTGAGGCAAATCCAGTTCTTCTTGAGCCTGTTATGCATATGGAAATCACAGTCCCAGATGACTATGTTGGGGATGTTATGGGGGATATGAATAAACGTAGAGGTAAGATTCTCGGTATGGAACCGTTGTCAGACGGCGGTCAGAAACTCATTTCGGAAACACCTCAGGCAGAAATCTTTGACTATGCTGTGGCTCTTAGGTCTATGACCCAAGGTAGAGGAACGTTTGTTATGAAGTTTGAGAGATATGATGAAGTTCCTAAGAATATAGCTGATAAGGTTATTGCAGAGTATCAGGCTTCCCTTGAATAGTTAAATTTAGATAAGGAGCTGCCCTTCTTCGCTTAATGGAGGAGGGCAGTTTTTGGATAGAATATTATGTGAAGATTGTGAGGCGTCCTCATACCATATTTTAAGTGGTCTTTGGAACAGGTTATTTTAGCGATGGTTTACGGGTCATTTTCCAAAAAGCGGAAATCTTACCGTAAATTTAGAGAGGTATTTACGGGTCATATCACAAAAAAAGAAAATTCTACCGTAATCTACGCTAAATATTACGGGTCAAAACGCAAATAATGAAAATCTTACCGTAATGACTGGCTAAAAATTACGGGTCAAATCGCAAAATTTAAAATTATTACCGTAATCGCTGCGTATAATTCTTTCTGAGCTGTTTTGATAGAAAGAAAGTATGATATGGAAAAATCAAATCACAAAGGAGCAGAGATTTAAAGCACAACATTAATTGAAACAATTTTTGTGTTGATTTTTACCAATTCTTTTGTGATATAAGCCTGAAAAATTATAGTGTAGAATAGTTTGGAGGAATTTTATGATTGAAACTAGGAGAATGGAGATTTCAGAAGCAAAAGAATGCGATATTCCTAAAATAATAGAAATAGAAAGCAGACCTGATACAAGAGATTTCCTTTGGATAGGGACATACGAGGAACATTTGCTGGAGATTAGCGATTCTAATCATCGGCTGCTTGTATTTTTATAAAAAATAAAAGTGAAATCATGGGATATGCGTTGATAAGGCTAAATTTTCAGTCAGAAGTTTTTGAATTGAGAAGAATTGCAATTATTGAAAAGGCTAAAGGATATGGTAAAGAGTCAATGGAGGCATTATTCAAATATGCCTTTGAAGGTCTGAAAATGAATAGGCTTTGGCTTGACGTTTACCCAGACAATATAATAGGTATAAAATTATACGAAAGTTTGGGAATGCACAAGGATGGTGTGCTTAGACAGAATTATAAAGCGGAAAGAGGTTATTTAGATCAAATAATTTATTCTATGTTAAAAGAGGAATACTTTGATAGATAAAATTTCGATTTTTAAATGGGATGTATTTAATTATATGATTTAGGGAGTAGAAAAATATATGGCTAAGAAAAACAAAACTGTTTTTATATGTCAAGAGTGCGGTACTGAGCACTTGCAGTGGATGGGCAAATGTACGGCTTGTGGAACATGGGGAAGTCTTGTGGAGGAGGTCGTGGTTCCTGAAAAGAGCGACGACGTGAGGAGTCGCTCGTCATCTGCGAAGCAGGGGTCCAAAGGACCAAGGCCCCTGCGGGCCCTGGGGGCCCGCCAGCTCGCCCGCACCGACACTGGAATCGGCGAGCTGAACCGAGTCCTCGGTGGGGGCCTTGTCCCGGGCTCCCTGACCCTGATTTCCGGGGAGCCCGGGATAGGCAAGTCGACGCTGATCGTGCAGGTTGCAGCGAGACTTGCCGACCGGATAGGTGCGGTACTTTACGTATCCGGTGAGGAATCAGAAGAACAGATAAAACTAAGAAGCGACCGAGTTTGCGGAGAAACAGGTGAAAATCTTTATGTTGTATCCGAAACAAATATGGAAAATGTTTTGAGCATGGTCGAAAAACTAAAGCCAAAATTCATAATCATAGACTCCATTCAGACCATGTATACTGATATGCTTGATTCTGCACCTGGCTCCGTTTCACAGGTCAGAGCATGCGGAAACGCTCTGATGAAGCTAGCAAAGACAGAAGACATACCGATTTTTATCGTAGCACATGTAACCAAGTCGGGAGATTTAGCAGGACCGAAAATCGTCGAACATCTAGTCGATACAGTCCTGCAATTTAATGGTGAACGAGATCATGAGATTCGTATTTTGCGAGCTCTTAAAAACCGCTTTGGCACTACAAGCGAAATAGGGGCATTTGTCATGCAGGAAAATGGCATGATTGAGATAAAGGATTTATCCGCTACCTTCATTGAGAGCAGAGATATTACGCTAGCCGGCTCTGTAATTAGTGCCATATATGAGGGTTCTAGACCAGTATTTTTTGAAGTTCAGGCCCTTACATCTAATGCGAATGTTGGATTTGCAAGAAGAACTGCCATTGGAATAGATAACCAGCGCCTAAATATGATAATTGCCGTGATGGAGAAAAAACTCGGCATAAGGCTCTCTGACAAAGATGTGTATGTGAATATTGTAGGCGGAATGAAGCCCGACAGCACATCAACAGACCTTGCCGTTGCACTCGCAATTTATTCAGCCCTTTTCGACAAAACATCAAAGCAGCCTAGTGTTGCGATTGGCGAGGTTGGACTTACAGGAGAATTGAGATCGGTCGGTAATGTCGACAAAATAATCAGCGAGGCTGAGAGATTGGGATATAAAAAGCTTGTGGTGCCATTTGGAAATTACTCTAGACTTGAAAAGTCTGGCTCAATCAGCGAGCTTGATAAGTCAATGATTGCTCCAGCCAAAAGTCTTGCGGAAGCGGTACAGTTAATGCAGTAGTAAGTGAGTAAGAATCCCTTTGTTTTAGCTAGGGGGTGTCTAAATTAATGTTGGCTATAGGGTGTTACCACGTAAAAATTCGTTTTTACCGTGTCCACTTTATACGTAGTAGTTTAATTTAATGTTTACGGTCAATTTTTCGATTGTTAACATTTAGCCCGTAAATTTCGAAATCATTTACGGTAAGATTTTCAATTTTGCTAAATGTACCCGTAAATTTTAGCGTCAATTACGGTAAGATTCTCGGTTTCACCAAAAGTACCCTTAAATTCACAATTACCAACTCTTTTTGTCCGCTTAGATTCAAATAAATATCCATATAAAACCCCAAATAAAGACCAAAATATAATACAAAATACAAAATGACGCTCCACAGAGTTGCTTTGATGTAGCAACCACTTATAGGGCGTCATTTGATTTATTGTGTATGTAAGATTCCACGTTTTACGCGGGGCTGTTATTATGTGGTATATGGCCCCAGTTTGAACCAACCGTTTTCGGACCAACCGCTTTATGAGTGGCAGCGATTTCTATTTTGATTTATTCTTATTTCCAATCTTATTTTTAATTGATACCGCTACCAGCACGCTGGCACTAGATATTAAAAGTGTTAAAGTGAGCATCGCTTCAGTTGAATTGTTATCCCCCGTATTGATACTTTTCGAGATTTTTGAGGTTTCAGTAGTAGTTGTTTTATTCTCATTATCTTTAGCATCATCCTTTGGCTTTTCTGTGTCCGGTTTATCTGGGTCAGGTTTATCCTCATCACCTGTAAGAGTGTATTTGTTTTCGACAATAGGATTATTATTTTCTATCTTAACTTCAAACTTACCGTCTTTATTTTCAGAAATAACAACCTTTATTATCTTTTCTGAATTATCATATGTCCAGTTTTTAGGTGCATTATTAACTTCCTTGACTATAAATTTATATGTACCAAGCTTTGTGAACGAAATTTCATCGAAATCAATCTTTTGCGTTTTGCCATCCTCAATACTTCCATTTGTTGATTTCTTACTCTCACCATTTAAATCAGTTCCGCCAATAGGATTGTCTTTATCTGCCTTAAGTACAAAAGAGTAGTTTTCCTCGCTGTCATGGCCTATGACCTTTTTTGTAACGAAAGGCGTGAATGCGAAATCATCACCTTTTATTCCCAAAAGGTCTATATAGGCTCCTGATTTTGCTTTGATACCTACGTGCCTATTATAATAATTCATAAGTGAAGCAGTCTGTAAATCTTGGCTTACAGTTGCTACATCTACACCGACAGCCTCTTTTTCATCAAATGAAGCTGCGAGAAGATATCCGAAATTCTTTTCAGCATCTGATGTCGTGTATGCACCAAGTTCGGCATTCCAATATTTTGTTTGGAAAGCACGCTTTGCAACGAATCCATTTCCTATCGAATCACCTTTCATTGAAGCTACTTTGACAGCTTTGTCATTTTCCGTTATCTCGTTCTCGCCAGCCTTATAGACCTCTCTGTTTACATTGTCGCCACCTTTGCCAACTACTGTTACGTAATTATCCTTGCTATCATCTGATACATTGCCAGTTCTATACAGCCACGTATCTTTGTTTTCCTTATCGACTAAAAGCGTAGAATTTTTAATAGTCGGTTTGTTTTCCTTATGAGCTCCGAGTATTGCTGACCAGAATTTAGGATTTGGCTTATTGATATAATGCGCAACCCCATCTATAGTGCCACCATTTGCATATCCTGTGAATACTGCCCAGTCGTTTAATATAAGGCTTCTGGAATTAGATATTGTCGTATCCTTAATCCAGCCTGCAAAGCCTGCAAATATGCCTTGTCCATTTTGAGCGACTTCACTCTTTCCATTTATCTGATAATCGCAGTTATCAATCATCATATTGTTTGCATATCCTGCGAATCCGCCCGCGTATTTTGTTCCTGCCGTATCGAGTTTAAAATCCTTGTCGATAAATACTGCGGAACCCTCAATTTTGCTATTTTTTGAGAAAGCAGCTCCAAGCCCCATGTACAAAGCCTTTTGCGTTCGATTTTTGATATCAACATCTCCCACATAAACTCTACATCCCTTTATAGGAGATTGCTGATATGTTGCAATTCCTGCAATTGATGTGCTATATTTATTTTCATTTTCATCTGTGAGATTTACACTTAGAGCCTTTGCCTTAACTGAGCAGTCCTCAATAGGCTGATTTGCACCTTGAGTTCCTGCCATTAGTGAAATTGTATTTCCTGTCTTACCTTCAAGATTAATCGTACCGAATTCAAGTATATTCCCCTTAGTAAGGCAAGGATGCGGGGTGTTTATAGGCTCTTTTGCTTCTACATTGCCCATTCCAGTGAAGTTAATTACATCGGTCTTGCAATTTATATCTCCATAGCTTACAGTATTATCCTTTGAATTTGTAGCTTGCATCATGAAAGGATATATCATGCCATACGCCTTAGGTGTATCTATGTCGACTTTTCCAACTTTAAGGCTGTTATTCTTTAAGCTTGCCTCAGGAAGTTCAGGTCTTCCCAGAGCAGATTGCTTTCCTGCATATACTTTCTGTGCCAATCCCACAAATGCAGTCTGCGAGCTTTCAGCATTTTTGATTTCCACTGCACCAACCTGCATCTCGTTATTTTCAAATATCTGCAAGAAATCTACACCATATTTGCCAGAACTGTTCCAACCATTTCCGAATCCAAGACCCATAGTATTTTTAAATGGTGCATTATTGCTCATCTTGCCACGAACATTAAACTTATTATTTGATAGATTTTCAGCCCATCCCTTGCTATTTATCGCTGCGACGAGGTACATCTGAGTAAAGGAATTGCTCTTTGCCATTCCATCCTCAGCATTTATGACAATATTATTTACATCTAGGTTAGAATTGATAAATGTTCCAATTTCATCGCTTATGCCATGAGCATAGGTGGATTCTCCTCCTGGCTGATTGATTCCGCCATTATGTAACTTTGTTAATATATCTCCTTTGATATTTACATGAAGATTGTCAACCCATGCTGTCCCAAGATCGTTTGAAACACCTGCTGAATACCCCTGTGAATAAGCATACGCCTGAACATTTCCACCGATATTTATATTTACATTTACAATCTGCCCCGCTTTCTTTAGCATAGCAGTATTGTGCTTCATATATATTTCATCGCCTGACGGTGTATCTTTTGTAGGCATCTTTTTGTCCCAATGGAAGATGAGTCCAGTAGCTCCAGATCTGAAATTTTTATCAGCAGGAGCTTTATCAGAGCCTATATTACCAGTTACTTCTAGGTCTATATCTTCAAGAGAGGTTTTGCTCAAAAACCATGATAGTCCACTTGCGATCTCTCCCTTTCTAAATTGGTCTGCGAAATGGTTGTCTATTATAACATTTCCCCAAACTTCTTTGGATTCAATATTTCCATTTACCTTTACCTTAATATTTTTAATAATTGAGTTATTAATATCAAAGCCGTTCGCATCAACGGGCTCGCCAAAAGAAATTAGCTCCCCGATAAAACCATATCCGCTCACGCTAGCCTGATATTCAACGCTCATATTCGAAATGTTTGCATTTTTAGCCCTAATTCCAGCGAACAAAGGAACTACTTTCTTACCCTTGAATGTTATCTTGTGATTGCCACCATCAATACTTAACATTCCATCTTTGTTGTCATGAGAAATAATACCTCTCTCAATTTCCACCCTCTTATCGTCAAAATACGGGTCGTTTAAGTCGATTTCTATGTCATTGGTAAATACATAGCTGCCTGATTTAAGTAAAAGAGCAGAGTAGTCTTTATTTGTCAAAAATGTGTATTTGCCCTTTTCAAGATAAGGCTTTAAGTCATCAAATGAGCCTATCTCAACTATCCCACTCTCAGGAGGTGCTTTTCGCGGAGCTTTCCTTACTTGAGCTTCATTTTGCTCTATATCTTGGGAGTTTAAGCCATTTTCGCTCAGGATGTTAGTTCTGTTATTTTCTTTCTGAATGTTCATGCCATCCTGCTCCTTTTCCGTTCCGATTTTGGCTGGTTCTGGAGCATGGTTTTCGTTTAGATGATTTAAATTTGTATCATTTTGCATACTGCTGGATTCATTTGCTAAAGAATGAATAGGTAGCATTGTGAAAACGAATACCATAGATAATGCTAAAATTAAAATTTTAGTGCTGATTCTCTTGCTTTTACGCAGCGTCCATTTTTTTCTCATTGTCGACACCTCTTATAACCATTATTTTGTTGATACTTACTTGGCATTACCTGACACATTTTAGATAGAAATGTTGAGATTGAATCCCCAAAATTTATCATAATAAAATAGTCAGATTGCACCTTTATTCTACCCCCCCCCGATATATTTTGTCAATATTTACCAATGGCATATTCTGTATTTAAGAAAAAACTTTTGAATTGAAAAATAAAACATTGATTTTTATAAAATGCCTTGATAAAATATAGATAAGAAAATGGAGAGAATGTACTGGCAAAAACTTGACAGAGGAAAGAACTTATGAATATGCTTAGACAGACAGACAGACAGACAGACACCATAATAGACATATTATCTGATACATAACAAAAGACTGATTGAAATAAAACCTTACAAAGGCTTACTATTTCGGTTGGTCTTTTTTGCATTTTATAAATATTATTAATATTTTTGAAAATGGAAATTATATTTTATTATTTTTTATGATTCTGAAAGGAGAAGAGAGTTGAAGAGTGTAAAGAAAATTTTGGCATTAGTTTTAAATTTAGCACTTGTGTTGAGTAGTGTAGTTTTTTCTATGCCATTGGCGGCAAACGCTGCGCCCGTCACACCAACAGAGAAGGCTTTGAAGGATGGCGAGGCCCAAATTATCAAAACGGCAGAGCCTGTAAAGGGCGAGGTCAATAAATGGAAGGTTACCGTAAGGGCTGAGTATAACCCGGTTCGAAAACCTACGGATGTGCTTGTTGTGCTTGATAGATCTGGCTCCATGGCGGACGGAGAAAGAGAAGCTGATGGAACAGTCAGAGAAAATGTTCCCGTTGACGAGCAAAGAATGACCAATGCCAAGATAGGAATACAGGAGCTTACCAATAGAGTTTTGAAGCAAAATAAAGAAAATAAAGTAGCTCTTTATTCATACTCATATGGATTTGCTAATAACCGTTTTTATGAATCACTAACTAAGCATACAGGCTTCACCCAAAATCCTGAAGATATAAAAAATGCTTTAACTCCAATACAGCCACAAGGAGGGACATTCACTCAAATGGCACTTCATGAAGCTGACAAGGCAATGAGTGAGTTAAAGAAGCAGGATGTTGATGGAAAGAGAAATAGAGTTGTAGTATTGGTAACTGATGGAAAGCCAACCGTTGGATATAAAGTGGATATTACAAAGTTATCTAATGAGCAGGGAGGCCTTGGAAATTTCTTTGACTGGAGAACCAATATAAAGTCAACAAGCGATTACCCGCAATATTATAATGATGCTGTACAAAATGCCTCTGATGGAAGAACAACATCGGCTACAAATTATGTGCAGAATGGGAAATATTACAAAGTTGGTTATGGAGTTAGTCAATTTGGCTCCGCCTTTGCATCAAGGGACGCATATGTATCTAATGGCAAAATACCGGCATCTACTTTTATTTATTCTGACGGAAATCCTAATACTCAAGCGGGACGAAGCAATATTTTAAATAGAATTGGTTGGGGCTGTGATATTCAATATGCTATGTATGGCATAGACAACCAAGGAAGATATATGTATTGGGACATTCCAGAGAATACAGTAATAGAAGCCAATGCCATAAAAGAAGCAGGGAATATTAACGACTTATATGTAGTTGGATTAGTTACTAATGACGAAACAAATGGCTATCTTAAGAGAATGGCAAGCCCTAACAAATTCTATCCAAGCTCATCGAAAAATTTCAGAAATACCATAGACAGTATTTTAAAACAGATAGAGGGTGAAGAAATTATAGATGAGAGCCTTAAGGATGTTATAGGTGATGAATTCTCTGAGCCTACTGAAATAAAGACTACAAAAGGCGAAGCTAAGTATGTAAAATCTGCTGATGGAACGGGTAATGGGCATATCGAGTGGAATGTCGGCAGACCAACTCTTGTAAAGGACGAAAATGTTCCCGAGGCTGATAAAGTCTATTATGAAGAATTAAGCTATGTTCTGACCATGAAGGACGGCTGGGAGAAAACTGGAAATAAAACCTTTAAAACAAATGGAAAAACAGAGGTTACAGTAGTAGAAAAGTTCAAGGAAGAAGAAATAAATAATACAACTGCGGAAGCTGTTTCTCCTGAGGTTGACCCTGTTAAATTAACTGTAGCAAAAGAACTCAAAGGAGTTGACGGAGCAAATCCTGCTTTTCCTGATGAAAATTTTGAAATAACTATATCTGGACCTGACGGTTCTAATTATGCGAAAACAGTAAATTTAAAAAAGGACGGGAACGTTGCGATCGGCGACCTTAAATTGCCAGGCACATACAAAATAACTGAAGCCGGAAATTACGATAAAAAGTTTAAGATTACGGCTGTTGATACTGCTACCGGAAATGAAACAACTGTTGAAGCGGATTCATTCGTTGTAAATGGTGACGGAAGTGTTAAAATTTCCGGTGGTAAAGATATTGCTTCTTATGTGGAAAACGACATCAAAATTGTCATTGTAAATACTGAGAAAAAAGTCAAAATCGGGGATTATGTGTGGAATGATGCTAATAATGATGGCATTCAAGATAACACCGAGAAACCTCTAAAGGATGTAACAGTAAAACTTCTTGATAAGGAAGGAAATCCTGTAAAAGACAAAGACGGCAAAGAGGTTAAAGCCACTACCGATGAGAGTGGAAAGTACTTGTTTGAAGTAGCTCCAGGGGAGTACAAGGTTGAAATTGTGGCTCCTGACGGATATGCAATGAGTAACAATCAATCTAAAACAACTGATAATTTTGTAATGAAATCAGGAGATTCAGACTTAACAAAAGACTTTGGGCTTGTTAAAGCAAAAACCTACAAGGTAACGCACGAGTTTAAGGTAGCAAAGGATTCAAGCATTAAGGAATTCCCTGCTGCAGTAAAGACCGAAGTAGCAAAACAGCTAC